>Ga0335069_10000427_pt1 | contig 71724 bp, 57 predicted proteins | sample Lox_Sample_11_FD_206714 | JGI IMG/M metagenome (GOLD analysis project Ga0335069, IMG submission 206714) | Soil microbial communities from Loxahatchee National Wildlife Refuge, Florida, United States - Lox_Sample_1.1 | ecosystem: Environmental > Terrestrial > Soil > Wetlands | place: USA...
GCCTGGTAGCTGAATTTCTGTGGTGCCTGGGCTGAGGAAGTGAACATTGAGCAGCGAAGAGTGAACAGTGTCAGAAGAAAGAATGTGATGATGTAATGATGAGCAAATGTCCGGTCGTGCTGATGAGCAGACGGGCTGATTTGATGACTTGTGAAGCGGACCATTGTTATTCGGTTTTATTTTATAGACTAGTTTTCATAGTTGTCATAATGCGGTTTAACAGCTCCATTATTACAACCAAATGTTTGATTATATTCTCCGGCGAAGGATATCCTGATGATTTTTTTCATAGAGCGAGCCAATATTAAGCTTCACCGGCTTCTTTTGCTGCAATTTTGGGTTTATAGGCAAAATCCTGAGCGTTTTCTGAATCCTGAGATTCACAAACGATTGCTCCAACCGGGGTGCCTGCTCATAATAATTGCCTGGCGATTACAATATTCCTTTTCTCTTCGAGGAGCTCACGATAAGATAATACCTGAGGCGTAAATTCAAATCCCAGATCAACTATTCATTTCTCTTCTTCAAAATCTGATAATTTGGATTTTAAAGAATGAACTATTCTCACATTGGCCCATCACTACATTAGCCAGCCGGCTAATCAGCTAGTCAAAATATCAGTTCTTTATTATCTTAAATGTCCTGACCGGTTTGCTGCCGGATGAAATCTTCAGGATATAGACCGAAGGAGGCAGGGACGACATCTGAATTATGGTCTCATTCCCTGTTAACTGGCCTGTTCCGAGAAGCTTGCCCGAGGTATCGAGAAGCCTGTAAAAAAGTCCGGAGATATTATCACCTTCAACCTTCAGGGTAAGAAAATCACTGGCTGGATTTGGATAGAGGGAGAAGGTAAGACTATTGTCCTTCAGTGTCTCCGCATCTGTCAATACAGAAATTTCGTAAGGTTGCTGAACGCCTTTGGCTACAGAACCGTTTGACCCGATATCGAATGAATTGAGCAGCTGGCCCACCGAATATGAGACATTACCGCCCGAGCCTGTTGCCATCCCTCCGGAGGCGTTGATAACATTCTGTGCCCCTGAAGGCAGGGCAAAAATCAGGAACCAGATTGCTGAGATAATCAAGGTCCTGAATATCCTGAAATTATAAAGTTGAACAGGAATGGTTGAGTTTGATTTAGTTTTCATAAACTAAAGATTTAGGATATATGGCAATACTGTAGGTTTTTCAAATACTCCGGGAAGCAATAAAAAGCAATCTGCCCGCAAATCAATCAGAAACTACGGGAAGTTATGCCAAAACAAGATATGAGTCAAGTTTTTTTGACCAATGTCAGAGAGTTACCTCCACAATATGTTCTTTTTCATCCCCGAAGAGCGGTATGTGGTTAGATGTTTGTGGCTGCTTATCGACAATGACACTGGTGAATCCTTTTGATTTTCCGTTCGGATTTTTCACTATGATCCTGTAAACCGCGTTCCTGAATTTTCGCTTAAAAGTGAAGCTTTTCCATGTTTTCGGGATACATGGATCAACAATGAGGCTGTCGTAATCGGGTCTGATACCAAGAATATACTGGGATATCGCGTAAAAGTTCCAGGAAGCTGAACCGGTAAGCCAGGAGTTCTTTGCCTCACCGGGCCTGTAAGCATCCTTACCGGCAATCATCTGTCCGTACACATAAGGTTCCGTTTTATGCAAATCGCTTATTTCTTCAAGGTATGAAGGGCATGTTTTCCTGTAATATTCCCAGGCCCTTTCACCGTTGCCCGCAACCGTCTCACCCATCATGATCCATGGATTATTGTGGCAGAAGACACTGGCATTTTCCTTATAGCCTGCGGGGTATGATGAAATCTCACCATATTCAATAAAATATTTTGTAAAAGCGGGGTTGTTGAGAACGATGCCATGCTCACAGTCAAGTCTTTCCCTGACCGAATCAAGTGCCTTCTCACAATATCCCTTATCCGCTCCTATCCCGGCAATCGTGCACCATCCCTGCGACTCAATAAAGATCTGTCCCTCCTCATTCTCCCTGCTGCCGACTTTCCTTCCAAAATAATCATATGCCCGTATAAACCATTCCCCGTCCCATCCATGCTGTTCAATTGCTTTAACCATTGAGTCGACATGCAAGAGTGCCCTCTTTGCCTCAGAATCTTTATTGAGCCTGCTGCAAAGCGCCGCGTATTCTTTCCCATAGACTACGAACAACCCGGCAATCATCAGTGATTCTGCCTTTGTTCCTTCCGTTTTGTTCTCAGTTGTCTGGAATGACTCGTTTGGATCGTTTGAGAAACAATTAAGGTTAAGACAGTCGTTCCAGTCGGCTCTTCCAATCAGCGGCAGGCCGTGAGGTCCAAGGTTATTTATGACATGATCTAATGAGGCTGTAAGGTGGTCGAACAGCGGCCTTGCCAGGGACTCATCGTTATCGAAAGGAACCAACTCGTCGAGGATGTTGAAATCGCCTGTCTCCTTTATGTAGCTTACTGTCCCCAGAATAAGCCACAAAGGATCGTCATTGAACCCGCCTCCTATGTCGTTATTTCCCCTTTTCGTGAGCGGCTGGTACTGGTGGTAGCATCCGCCGTCGGGAAACTGGGTTGAGGCAATATCGATGATTCTTTCTCGTGCCCTTCCCGGTATCTGGTGAACAAACCCGATCAGGTCCTGGTTTGAATCCCGAAAGCCCATCCCTCTTCCTATTCCCGATTCGAAAAATGATGTTGACCTTGAGAAGCAGAATGTTATCATGCACTGGTACTGGTTCCAGATATTTACCATCCTGTCGAGCTTATCGTCGCCCGAATCAACATTGATTATGCTTAACAGGTTATCCCAGTAACATTTAAGATCACGGAAGGCTGAATTCACCTTGTCGGCTGTATCAAACTTAGCGATGGTCTCTTTAGCCTTCGTCTTATTGATGACACCCTTCGATTCCCATTTTTCTTCCTGGCTGTTTTCGACATAACCCAGCATAAAAATCAGCTCTTTTGATTCACCGGGTCCGAGTTCAATCTCGAGATAATGTGAAGCAACAGGCGACCATCCATGTGCCTCGGAATTGCGCGATTTTCCTTCAGCAACAACCTGGGGTTCGTCGAACCCGTTCCAGAGTCCGAAAAAAGACTCCCGGTCCGTATCAAACCCCGAGAGAGGCAGGTTCACCGAATAATAGGCATAATGATCGCGTCTCTCCTTGTATTCTGTCTTATGGTAAATCACCGAACCTTCAATTTCGACCTCTCCCGTCGAGAAATTCCTCTGGAAATTCTCCATATCCGCTGCCGCATTCCACAGGCACCATTCGACAAAGGAAAACAGTTTAATTTTCTTTGCCTTCCTGGTTTTGTTGGACAGGGTCATTTTCTGAACTTCTGCCCAGGTACCAAGGGGAACAAAGAAGAGCACGCTGGCCTGTACGCCGTCTTTCTCCCCTGTTATGAGTGAATAATTCATCCCATGACGACACTCGTACTTATCCAGACTGGTTTTACAGGGTTTCCAGCCCGGCGACCAGACTGTATCCTTGTCTTTTATATAAAAATACCTGCCACCGCTGTCCATAGGAACATTGTTGTACCTGTACCGTGTAATCCTTCTGAACTTAGCATCCTTGTAAAATGAATAACCACCGGCCGTATTGGAAATAAGGGAATAGAAGTCCTGGCTGCCCAGGTAATTTATCCAGGGCCAGGGTGTTTTCGGATCAGTAATCACATATTCCCTGTTCCTGTCATCAAAATATCCGTATTTCATCCTTTGAGAATTTAATGTGTAAAGAATCACTGTTCGCTTGCGGACGCCCTGTCCCGCCTGCTGTTAAGCTCAAGGGTTATTTCGTCCATCTTTTTCTGGTTAAGAGGATATAGTGTCATCACCCCTGCCGCCATCAGGGTAATGATGGTCGGTATCCAGCTCATCAGCATTTTAATACCAGGAATAGCACCCTGAATTGCGAGGTTATCCTGGCCGTTATATTTGAATGACGCAAGTACAAAACCGATAATCGCCCCGGCGATACCACCGCCAAACTTGGTCGCAAAGGAGCCGGCAGAGTACACGAGGCCCGTGGCCCTCCTTTTATTGATGAATTCCGAATAATCGGCAGCATCGCCAAGCATTGCAAAGAAAAGGGTCGGGAATATTGCTGCGCCGAATTCTGAAATTATCCCAAGAATGAAGATCGGAACTATATCGGCCGGTCCGCAGAAAATAAGAGTGGCATTCACAAAACCTGAGAAAATAAGTGCTGATATAAAGAGATTTCTTTTCCCCATTTTCTTTCCAAGTGGAGAAGTGATCATTGCACCTGCGATAGAGGCAAGCATGAGGCCGATCATGTATGTAGAGGCAAGAAGCTGCTTGTTAACAAAATGGCTGAAATAGATTACTACGATCCCCTGCTTTATTGAGTTGTAAACATTGAAGAGAAGTCCTATCACCAGCAGAATGATCCATGGCCTGTTCCTGATAAGATCTTTCAGGTCCCTGCCGAGAGAAGTCTGCTGGTCCCTTGGAGGCTGTACCCTCTCCCTGGTAGTGGCAAAGGTGAGTATAAGAAAAAGGCTCAGGAAGACCGAAAGGAAATATATCGACCGGCTATAACCTTTCTTCTGGTCGATAATATTGATTTTTTTTGCATCCAGGTTTTCCTCACCTGCAACGATGAAGGAATATTTCTTGCCGGCCTCCATTGAAAAGCTTTTACCGTGTGTCGGGACATTCAGGCTGTCGGGCAGTACATTCCCGGCCCATGAGAATAATGCAATCCCGTCTTTCGTCTTGATATTGACATTTTTCACCTCCGCAGGGGTGGATACTGAAACCTCATATCTTTTAGCCCCGGTCATCCGGATATCAACCTGCGGATTTATATTCCCGAAATGGAGAACCAGGAATAAAAGTGCACCCTGAACCACCATTCCCCCGGTAAATGCACCTACCATCCTGTACGACCCGAGGCTGGTACGTTCCTTGTCGTTACCTGTCATCACCGCCATCAGGGCACCATAAGGTATGTTATTGGCTGTGTAGAGTATAAAGAAGATCAGGTAAGTTGCATAGGCATAAACAATCTTACCTGTGGCACCGAATTTAGGGGTTGTAAACAGCAACGACAGTGAAATTCCCAGCGGCACCGCTGTCCACAAAATCCACGGGCGGAATTTACCGTACTTCGAATCGGTGCGGTCGCAGATAACTCCCATGATTATATCAATAATACCATCGCTGAATCGCGCAATGAGCATCAGGACCCCTACCACTGCCGGGTTTATCCCGAATACATCTGTATAGAAAATGAAGAGAAAGGTGGCTACACCTCTCCACGCAATGTTTGCCGCACCGTCGCCAAGTGCATAACCGATCTTTTCCTTTACAGCTAGTTTTTCCACGTAATTAGGGTTTGGTTGGTTGAAGCAAAGTGTAATTTTAACACTAAGCTAAATAAGTTTTAGCACTTAATAAAGGAAAAATGGACTAATTTTACTGCTACTTCAGGAACCATGAAAACAATTTATATCTCTCTTATCTTTTTTTCGCTCTGTCCATTTGCATGGGGACAGATTTATAAAGACAAAAATGCCAAAGTAGAGGACAGGGTAGAAAACCTGCTCCAGTACCTGACTTCTGATGAGAAGCTTCAGTATATAGGCGGTGTGGATGCAATGTATATCCGTGATATCCCCAGGCTTGGGCTCCCGAAGATAAAAATGTCGGACGGTCCCGTAGGTGTCAAAACATGGGGCAAAACAACCGGTTACCCTGCAGGAATTTGTACTGCAGCAACTTTTGACAAGGATTTAGTCTTTTCGCTTGGCGAGGCACTCGGAAGGGACGCCAGGGCACGAGGTGTTCATATAATTCTCGGACCGGGGGTCAACATATACAGGGCTCCGATGTGCGGCAGAAACTTCGAGTATTTCGGTGAGGACCCGTTTCTCGCAGGAAAAACTGCAGCTGTTTATGTAAAGGGGATCCAGAGCATGAATGTGGCTGCAACAGTAAAGCATTATGCAGGTAATAACCAGGAATGGAACAGGTATGGAATCAGCTCGGACATTGATGAAAGGACACTCCAGGAGATTTACCTGACCGCCTTCAGGATGGCCGTTAAAGAAGGAAAAGCCTGGGCAATAATGGATGCATATAATCTCCTGAACGGGATTCATTGCACGCAAAACTCTCACCTGAACAATGAAATCCTGAAAGTCCAGTGGCAATTCCCGGGAATTGTGATGAGCGACTGGGGGGCGACGCACGACGGTGTGGCAGCCGCAAACGGAGGGCTTGACCTGGAAATGCCCTCGGGCGACAATATGAGTGTGACAAATCTTTCCTCTGCCCTGGTCCAGGGTAAAGTATCCCAGCCGACAATCGACGACAAGGTAAGGCGAATCCTCAGGCTTATATTCAATTTTGGTTTCTACGACAACATACAAACTGATAATTCAATCGCACTTGACTCTCCTGAGAATGACTCCGTTTCCCTGAATCTTGCAAGGAATGGAATTGTATTGCTGAAAAACGACAGCATCCTGCCTTTTGCAGCTGCAAAAGTGAAATCAATTGCCGTAATCGGACCAAATGCAGACAGGTATGTTACAGGAGGTGGAAGCTCTTATGTGGACCCGTTTCACTACATTTCGGCATACCAGGGAATACGCAGTTTGGCACCCGCTTATGTCAGGATTAGGTTTGCAGGAACACCTCCCCTTTTATCGCAGCTCACCGGATCGGTTTTTTATTCAGCGGCCGGATCGCAGACAAAGGGCCTTACCGGGTTCTACTTTAATAACCAGACACTGGAGGGTCAGCCGGTTGCCCAGAGGATAGATACTGTTGTCGATTTTCACTGGGCAGCAGCTCCTGATGTGCCAGGCATGCCTGCCGATAATTTCTCAATCAGGTGGACAGGGGTGATCAGGCCGCAGACAACAGGCAAATATTCTTTCACCGTAGCCGGCGATGATGGCTTCAGGCTGACGGTTAACAACCAGCTACTGATTGATAACTGGGTTGATGAGGCTGTCACTGCCAAATCGGGGACAATCAATCTTATTGCCGGCCAGGAGTACCCGGTTAAGCTGGAATATTATGAGAATGCCGGGCTGGCTGAGATCACCCTCGGATATATCAGCAGTGCTGTTCTCAACAAATTGGTTCTTGATGCGGCTGACAGTTCTGACGTTGCAATAGTCTGTGTCGGATTCAACAGCGACACGGAAGGTGAAGGATATGACAGACCCTTCGATATGGGTGCTGACCAGGACAGCCTGATAACAATGGTAGCAGGTGCGAATCCAAATACGGTTGTTGTTACAAATGCAGGAGGCAATGTCGATACGGAGGCCTGGCTCGGTATGGTGAAAGGACTGGTTCAAGCATGGTATCCGGGGCAAAACGGGGGAAAGGCTCTGGCTGAAATCCTTTTCGGGAAGATTAGCCCAAGTGGTAAGCTGCCTGTCACTTTTGAAAAGAAATGGTCAGACAGTCCTGTTTTCAGCAACTATTATGAAAACAATGGTCCGGGTCATGTTAAGTACAATGAAGGTCTTTTCGTCGGTTACCGCTACTACGATATGTATCATATCGAACCACTTTTCCCTTTCGGTTTCGGCCTCTCTTATACAACATTCAGCTATTCGGACCTGTCGGTGACAAGAGATCTTTCAGATTCGGTCATTGTCAGTTTCAGCATACAGAATACAGGGAACATGGCTGGTGCGGAAGCTGCCCAGGTATATGTGAGCCCTGAATCACCAAAGGTGCAGCGCCCTGTAAAGGAGCTGAAGGAGTACGCAAAAGTTTACCTGCTTCCCGGTGAAACAAAAACCATAAATGTCAAACTTGATCCCTATGCATTCTCATACTACAGTCCCGAAAGGAACGGTTTTGCGGTGGACAGCGGGAAATATGACATCATAATCGGAGCTTCATCCGCCGACGAGAGACTCAGGCAATCATTCGTGTATGAAAAAAACCTCCTGATCGGTATAGAACCTAACGAATACAATCCTTCAAACAAATGTCTGATTTATCCGGTACCGGCAAAAGATATAATCTATGTCACGACCTGGTTCAACGCCGCCTCCGATATTGATTTCAGAGTCTACAATTCGGCAGGCATGCTGATTGATCACAGAAAATATTATGACCAGCATATAACTTACGATTGCGGCAATCTCCCTGATGGCTTATATTTCTGCAGGGTATCGGCGGGAATTAATACCTTAACGGGAAAATTTATAATCGGACGATAAATTTCAAATAATTCAGATCAGATCTCTAACAAAAAATCACATGTCATGCAGTCACATGAAATTGATTACAGGATATTCGGCAATGACATCCAGTTCGTGGAGGTTGAACTCGATCCTGGTGAAACCGTCATTGCTGAAGCCGGTGCCATGGTGTACATGGAAGACGGCATTACCTGGGAAGCCAGGATGGGAGACGGGTCGCAGGCCAACCAGGGATTAATGGGAAAACTTTTCCAGGCCGGATCCAGGATTCTCATGGGAGAATCTCTTTTCATAACACATTTTACAAACAGGGGCTTTGGCAAGAAGCATGTCTCCTTTGCGGCTCCTTATCCAGGGACGATTGTACCCGTCGATCTTTCGCAGGTAAGGAATAACCTTATTGTGCAGAAGGACGGTTTTCTTTGTGCAGCTTTCGGGACAAGGCTCACAATAACGCTTAACAAAAGGATAGGCTCCGGGCTTTTTGGCGGGGAAGGATTTATTCTCGAAAAGCTCGAAGGCGACGGAAAGGCATTTATTCATGCCGGCGGAACAGTGATCGAGAGGCAGCTAAGCAATGAAGTACTGAGGATCGATACCGGTTGCGTGGTAGCTTTTGAACCCTCTCTCGATTTTGATATTGAGCCATCCGGAAGTCTTAAATCGATGCTCTTCGGCGGGGAAGGCATCTTTCTTGCCACGATGAGAGGCACTGGAAAAGTTTGGCTGCAGTCGATGCCGATAAGAAAGCTTATCAGGGCGCTTGCCCCTTATGGAAGGAACTCCGGGAAGGAACAAAGTTCAATATTGGGTAACCTCTTCGAACAGTAAAGTCAGAACACCGCCTTCATTACCCAGACATATCTGGAAGGCGGATTCTTTCTTACCTTTTCGGGGACCGAAATGACAAACCCGTCTCCCTGTCTTTGCCACTTGAGAGATGCGGAACTGCTTAACATGGTAATCTTTGCATTTTCCGGTAACAGGTATGAAGACATACCAATTGATGCCGGCATCTTCTCATTGTCATCGGCCAGGTAATAAATATAGACTGTATTATTACCTTTCCTTGAGATGCATACCTTCCCTTCCTTATACGGGGCCAGGGCTCTTGTACCGTATATAGCCTCGCCATTCACTTTCATCCAGGCACCGATCTCCTCCAGCAGCTTATAAGCATCATCGTGCCACTGCCCCTGCGGCCCCGGCGCGATGTTCAGTAAAAGGTTCCCCCCCTTGATTACAATATCAACCAGAAGATGGACCGCCTCTTTTCCGCTCATATATTTTGCATCCGGCACCCACGACCATCCGCCACCGGCAATTATACAGGACTCCCAGGGATAGGGCAGCGCCTTGCCGGGCACCCTGTTTTCGGGTGTGAGATAATTCTGGTTCCTGCCATAGACTGCCCTGTCAACAACAATAAGCCCTGGCTGCTTCTCCCTGGCTTTCTTAACAAGTTCATCCATCCTTATATCCTGGCTCTGAACATGTATGAACTTGTAGTCTTTTGCCGTTATCTCTTTATTTACCTCCTCGTCTGTCATTTTCCTGACCCATCCTCCATCGAGCCAGAGGATATCCATCTTCCCGTAGTCACCTCCCATCAGCTCCATGATCTGGCCCTGCGTGTACTTCACAAACTGTTCCCACCGTTCAGGATATTCCTTTATGTTGTAATTCACATTCCTGTCGGGTGTTGCAAAATTGGGCCACCAGTAAAATTCACTGTGCCAGTCGGGTTTTGAAAAGTAAGCGCCTGTCCAGAATCCATCATCACGGAAAACATTAAAGATCTCTTTTGCCACGTTTGCCTTCGGGTTGGAATGAAAAGGTGTATTCGGGCTGGTTACCCTGTAATCGGTAAGTTTCGTATCGAACATGCAGAAACCATCGTGGTGCTTGGTAGTGAATATGACATACTTCATCCCTGCATCCTTGGCGGCTTTTGCCCATTTTGAAGGATCAAAGGCAATGGGATTGAAAGTTTTCTGAAGGCTTTCATACTCCTTTTTATATTCGACATAGTTGTCCGATTTCCGTCTGCACCATCCTTCATCCTCGGAGCAGATTGACCAAGATTCCACTATACCCCACTGACTGTATGTCCCCCAGTGCATAAGCAGCCCGAACTTCAGGTCCTGCCATTGCTCAAGCTTTTGCAGTACAAGCGGGTCGGTTTCCGGCACATACTTTTCATCATCCTGGGCATATGAAACAAATGGTATTAAGAGGACAACCAAAAGAAGATATAGCTTCATACTTTTCATTGTGCTTAAACTGAACTTACTGGGGTTAATCTTTTTCCTGGATTTTAAGCTTCCCGTCGAGAACTACAGCCAGGACCGTCATATATTCATCAATAACTGAATCGGGGACCTTAATAAACACAACCCCGGGATTGCTGCTCCAGTATGGCCTGAGGTACTCCCTGAACTCCAGCTTCGTGCCGTTGCCAACAACATAAATCCTGTTGATATGATTTTTTACCCCTTCGAGCATGATTTCTCCCCCGGGATTCCCAGGAAAGAAAAGGTACAGCATTGCGCTGTCGCTGCTGACCGTGGTGGGCCCATGGAAAAATCCGGGAGGCAATCCGCCTTCTGTCCCGTACACCGCTTCGGAATGCTTCCTGATCCATCCTCCCAGGGTCCTGAGCACATTGACATCCTCCTGCGGAATCGAACCGTCGGCTTTAGGACCTATGTCGAGCAGGAGATTTCCCCCGTTTGAAAGACACTCCGAGAAAATGCTGATTACCTGTGACGGAGATTTAAAGTTATGATCGTTCTGCTGGTACCCCCACGAATCATTCACTGTCATGCATAGCTCCCAGTACCTGTCTGCCGGCCTGTTCACCGGCAGCCCCTGCTCCGGGGTGGCATAATCGCCATAACCCTGAAGCCTCGAGTTAATGATCGCACCTGAATTGTTTTTCAGGATCATCTCACGGATCTCAGTAGCCTTCCATTTTTCCGCGCTCTGCTCCCAGTCACCATCGAACCACCAGAGGTCGGGGTTGAAGTTTTTTTCAATTTCCCTTAACTGGGTGAAGTTGTAATCGGTGAACTTCCTCCATCTGACGGAGTCGTCAGAGTACCTCTTTTCATTCTTCGTGAAGTTCGGGTAATCGGGATGTGACCAGTCGAGCAGGGAAAAATATAATCCCACTTTTATGGCGTTTTTCCTCAGCTCAGAGCAAAATGGGGAGATGAGATCTTTTGCCGCAGGTGTTTTTTTAACAACTGTCAGCTCATCGGCCTTCGAATCCCAGAGGGCGACACCATCGTGGTGCTTCGATGTGAGAACAGCATATTTTGCCCCGCTTTCCCTGATGAGAGATGCCCATTCCGCAGGATTATATTTCGCCGCAGTAAAACCGGCAAGCTGTTTCAGGTAGTCTGGATAAGAGATGTAGCCGTTGTAAAACGACCATGATTCATCTATCCCGTTAACTGCATAGATTCCCCAGTGAATGAAGATCCCCAGCTTAGAGTCGTGAAACCACTGCATCCGTCCGGCATTACCTACCTGCGACTTCTGCGCAGTGACCGGTAAAATGCCTGCAAAGCTGAAGAGAAAAGCAAGTGCATATCTTTGTATCATTGACAACTGAATTATTGTTTACTGCACGAAAAGGTTATGCGGGCAAACGAACACTATTATGAGAAATCAAATCCGGAAATATAAGCCGGGGCTTCAAAAAAAGGTTCCTTTTCCTTCTCCCCGAAATTTATAAACCTGATAAAGACCAGGCCGGGTTTTGCATTTAACATCCTGTTCAGCGCACCCATTTTTACCCCCGTTCTTAGCTTGTCGTAGAGCCAGCTCCGGTCGTCGAGCCATGTTAACCCGGTATAATAGCCTTCCGAAGCACATACCGATTCAAACAGCGTGGCCAGCTTTTTCTCCTCACCCTTCCTGCAGTATATTGCATCAAAAACCAGGTACCTGAACTCACCAGGGGTAAATAACTTCCTGAAATACGGTATCCTTGGAAGCAGCTTCATCATTACCAGGCCCCATATCCCTGGAACATTATAAATCCTGTGAACTCCGGGTATTGCCGAGACACCTGCAATTATTTCATCCCCTTCCCTCAGAACATAATATTTATCCCCGTAGAAAATATAATCGGGGGTAAAAAGTGAGTAATCGCGGTAATAATCAACCAGCATCCCCTCCATGGCTTTTTTCTCTTCTTCTTTCAGCCTTGAAACCCTCAAATCGTATTTCGGCGAAAAACGAGAGAATACGACAGTAAGGAAAGATCTTACATATTCATATCCTGCCTGGTTTACCAGGTTTTTGGACCTTTCGTTCATGCTCTCTATGAAGGCGTACATTATGTGCTTTTCACCTTCCTTCACATCATTAAGCTCAAGAAGGTGCGGCCTGCTGAAAATATCGAGCACTCTTCTCTTGAATGAATCATCCTGGTCCGGTCTCGTTCTTTCTTTTCTTCTCCTGCGCCACCCGGCAGCAAGCCTGTAAACCGATTGTATTGAAAGATATCTCAGGTAAGAGGAGGGGTATCTCAGCTTCCTCTGGCCCGAAACCCTGAAGCACGATCCGATGGTGCCGGTAACCTGGTTTTTCTTGTACAGCGAGACGAAGCGGATCCTGTCGCCATAGGCCTCGATCCTCGGCTTTACATCCTGCAATGCATACCTCATCCCTCCCTCCGATCCCTGTATCGTATTGTTGAGGAGATAAATCATCTCATCGGTGGCATGATCAGAAACCCTGACCTCCAGGTCCTTGTACCCCGAAATGATTCTTTCAAACATGCTGTCAGAAATTATTTTGAATCAAGGCTTCCAAACACCTTCTGCAGAAGCGGGGTGACTCTTGCCGGAACATCCTTCCTGATCTTCAGCTCTTCACCCTCCACCTTCCTGAACATCCCGCCTAGGGCCTTATTTGTGAGATAGTCATCAAGATCGGTATTTACAGGCTTAAGCCCGGCCAGCCTTCCTGCCACCGAGCCTGCAAGATTGTTCCACTTGCCGGTGAGTGTGTTCCACGAGTCTTTTGTCGAAATGCCTGCTATAATCTTCTTTTCGGTAGAAGCCTGGATCTTGGGCCTGTATAGTGAGTACAGCTGCGTGTAAGTGGTTTTTACCAGGTACTGTGTTGCCGCATTATCCGGCCCTTTAAGGATATTAAATGCATCGCTAATTGTCATCTGGGTTATGCTGTTTACAAAGATCGGGGCAACATCCCTGGCTGCATCTTCGGCTGCCCTGTTGATACGGAGAACAACATCCTCGACAAGCTTTTCGCCACCAGGGAGCTTTGAGATATTATCGACTATTACCCTTGCCTCGTCGGGAAGGAGAATCTTGATTGCCTGGTCGCCATAGTAACCGTTTTCCGCTGCGAGCTTCTGCGCGGAATTCCTTGCTCCTGTAGTCAGCGCTTCCTTCAGCCCGCTGATTACCTCACTTTCTGTCAGAGGTGCGTTTATTCCGGCCTGGTTCAGAACCGTCATGACCTCTGAACAGCCCGAAAGTAAAAGAGCTATTGCAATCACCTTATAAATCCTTGTCCTCATAAGCTGTTTTTTAGATATCTTGCAAGATACAAAATATAGAGAAGAAGGTATTTAATCTTATCCCAATGAAAGCAAGATCCTTTTGTACGCCGTTTTCAGTTCTTATTTGTTTATCATTCCCCTTTTTATTACACGCCCAGGATCCGGGTAACCCTGAAGGATACCTGATGGGCTACGCCAAAACAACTCACGGTGGTGATTTTTCATATCATTCCGCGCAGCCGAATGTCACAGGTTCACTGCTCGCCAGGTCAATGGAAAAAGCTTTGTATATCGAATGGGAAACAGAGGCTGTCCCATCCTCCTTCAGAAAAGGAGAGGCAAAATTCATCTTCCTTTCGGCAATAGATGTCAATAACGTTAATCCCCACAAGTGGGAAATGTATGTTGAAGGAAAAAGAGAATTTACGATCAGCTCACCTGCCGACGCTACAAAGAAACTTTACTCCTGGAACGGCCCTGATGGCTACTCGCTTGAATTCAGGGTGACGATGACCGACCAGTTTGGCGACCAGCACGGATATATGATACTTACGGCTCCCGAAGGGAAGTTTGAGAGGGGCAGGCCGCTTACCCTGAAAGTTGAAGGTGAATCGGCCAACAGCCAGACATGGTTCATGATCTTTAAATACGGAATGCATCCCGAGCTGAATATCGTGGAGGAACAGGCAGTGACCCGGGAGGGTACCGGGCAGTTCCAGCAGGTGCGGATAGAGTATGTTTACATGGGTGAATCGACCGATGCAGTTATAAACTCAGGAAATATAAGGAGTGACGTGAAGCTCAGTTTCGGTTATAATACCATCAGGGCAAAGCTGCCGGTTGTCAAATCTGCCACCGGGTTTCCTGTATCAATCTCACTGAGAAAAAACAACCGTCTGCTCGCAAGCAGGAATTTCACTCTCAATCCCGTTATCCCCAGGACGATCCATCTTCTGCATCATTCTCATGTAGATATCGGATATACTCACGTGCAGGATGAGGTCAAACAAATTCAATGGAAGAACCTCGAAAATGCAATTAAGTATGCCGCACTTTCACAAAACTATCCCGAGGGTGAAAGATTCAGGTGGAACTCAGAAGTTATGTGGCCCGTGGAGACGTACCTGAGAGAACAGCAGGACCAGGAAAAAGTTAAAGCTCTAAGGGATGCCATTGCCAAAGGATGGATCGAACTGGATGCATTTTATGCCAACACGCTGACAGAACTGTGCACCCCGGCCGAACTTGTCAGACTTACCGCGGATGCCAGGAGGATAACAGCTGAATGCGGAACAAAGCCCAGGGCGGCAATGATTTCAGATATACCCGGATGGTCGTGGGGTATAGTCCCGGTCCTTGCCAGAAGCGGGGTCAGGTATCTTTCCCTGGGACCAAATTCAGGCGACAGGATCGGAAGCACACTTAAAGAGTGGGGTGACCGTCCGTTCTGGTGGGTATCACCATCGGGTGAAGAGAAAATTCTTTGCTGGATACATCAGAAAGGATATTCCTTTTTCCATACCGGGCTGAAATATGATGAGCTCAAATTCAGGCTCGACGAAGGCAAAATATTCGCCTATATGAATGAGCTCTGCAGCCAGAACTACCCTTATGAAATTGTGACACTGCGTTATAATATTGGCTCTGATAATGGCCCGGCGGACCCGACACTTGCCGATGCTGTAAAGGCATGGAATGAGAAGTATGTGACCCCATCTGTCAGGATAATGACTGTGTCGGAATCCTTTTCAGAGTTTGAAAAAATGTATGGTGACAGGATTCCATCCGTTTCCGGTGCCTTTACCGGATACTGGGAAGACGGGGCAGCCTCAACCGCACTTGAGACATCCTGGAACAGGAAAGCTGCATCGGGGATAAATTCGGCAGCCTGCCTTACGGTGATGAAGAACAATTCAGGCTTTGATGGAAAAAGCTTTGATGATGCCTGGAGAAACGTGCTCCTGTACGACGAACATACATGGGGCTCGTGGAACAGCATTAGCGAACCCGAAAACCCGTTTACAATAAGCCAGTGGGAAAACAAAAGAAAGTTTGCCATGGATGCCCTTAAACAGAGCAGGGATCTTATCACTGCAGCATCAGGGAAACTGGCAAAAAACGAAATCACGGAAGCCGAAAGAATAGAAGTTATAAACACGCATTCATGGAACGTAACCGACCTTGTAACCATACCTGCCCCGATGAGAATTCAGGGGACCAGGATAACTGACGACAGGGGAAACAAAATCCCTTCACAGAAACTGGGCTCCGGCGAAGTTGTTTTCATAGCAACAGATGTACCTGCTTTCGGCTCTAAAATCTATAACATTTCCAAAGAGGAGGCTCCATCAAATACAGTAACCCTTCAAACCGACAAAATTGAGAATGACCTGTTCAGCCTTAAGATCAATGATACTACCGGTTCGGTAGAAAGCCTCATTGTAAAAAAAGACAACTATGATCTTACCGACAAGGCGAATTATTCCGGCCTTAGCTCCTATATATACATTGAAGGAAGGATGCCGGTGAAAAGATACTTTGAAGGTGAGGTCAGATACAGTATTCTTGAAAAAGGACCTGTTACGACGGTTTTAAAGGTGACCGGCAGGGCTCATGGCTCAAAAAGCCTGGCCGCATATTACCAGCTTATTGAAGGGCTCGACAAAGTGGTTGTGGTCAGTGAAATTGACAAGGAGAAAATTTATACCCCCGAGGGGGTGCACCTGGCTTTCCCGTTCAACATCCCCGACGGTGTTATGCGCATTGATCTCGCATACGGAATATACAGGCCCGAATCGGACCAGCTGAAAGGCTCATGCAAGAATTACTATACCCCGGAGCGGTGGATAGATATTTCTAACCAGGATCGGGGTGTTACCTGGATCACATGCGATGCACCTGTTGTTGAAACAGGAAACATTACAACCGACGCCAATGCTTACGGCTGGATCCGGGAGGCTAAACCTTCCCAGACTATCCTTTCATATGTAATGAATAATTACTGGGGAACGAACTACAAAGCCGGCCAGGAGGGTATTGCATCTTTCAGGTACGTAATCCGTCCCCATGGCATGTTCATTCCGCAAGAAGCCGAGAGGTGCGCCTCGCAGGAAAAGGAACCTCTTCTGGTGGTTCCCGCTGACAGGGATAAAAAGCCGATTGAACCCCTGATGAAGGTGACCGGGCAAGGCATAATTGTTACCTCGCTGGTACCGCAACCCGATGGCTACCTTATCCATATTTTCAATTCCGGATATGCACCATCGGCAGCCGGAATATCATGGAAAGAAACACCCCGGGAGGTTTTCCTTTGCGATTATGACGGGGAGAAGACCGGGGAATTTAACACCGGTACCCTTATTCCCGGGTGGGGAACAAGAACGATACGTGTCAGAAGATGAATGGCAGCAGGGTCTGAGCGATAAAAAGGTCCTCGGGATTCGTGATCTTGATATTCTCCCTGTTGCCTTCAACCAGGCGGATCTTCACACCTGTCTTTTCCAGCACGGTTGCATCGTCGGTGAATGACTCATCGTACGGCTGGCTGTAAGCTTTCTTAATCAATGCTGCATCAAAAACCTGCGGTGTCTGAACCTGTTTTACATTTAACCTGTTAATTGGTTCATTACGATGATCCTCGAGGTACCTGAGCGAATCGGCGGGGCTTATAACAGGTATTGCATTGCCGTGCTTTTCGGCTTCCTCGAAACACCTCTTAATTGTTTCTATCCTGACCAGGGGCCTGACCCCGTCGTGAATCGCCACAAGTCCCTTGTTGCTTACGAATTCCAGCCCGTGCTTCACTGAGCTGAACCTGTGATCTCCTCCCTTAACCAGCGTGTGAGGTATCTTGAAATCATACTTTTTCTGTACAGCCGTCCAGTGCCTCAGCTGGTTTTCAGGCAAGACCGTTATTATCTCTATCGATTCGCTGAATTTATGGAACCTTTCAATCGTATGCATAAGAACGGGCCTTCCTGCAAGCTCAAGAAACTGCTTGGGAGTTTCCGTTCCCATCCTTTTCCCGCTTCCGCCGGCAACTATTACGACAAATAAATTCATTATGAATATTATTTAGCTTCGGTTACCTTTACCATCTCTATCCTTCCGTCTCACATTCATTCCTTAGTATAGAGGTATCTTTTTATACTCCTTTTCGGCGTTTTCACAAACTCTTCGGGATGGATCCTTACTTTGCTTACCTCCATGTAGGCGGGCATCAGGTTATTGACCTGCTTCCTGGTATCGTCGAGAACATTAATCACCTGGTCATCAGACAGGTTGTCTTTTTTTATCTGCTCGTAATCGGGGAAGATCAGGGCAATGATCTTATTGTCCTCTGAGACAACGACCGATTCGGTGACATACTTCATGTTATTGAAAAGAGATTCAATCTCTTCGGGATAGATGTTCTTCCCCGAGGGACCAAGAATCATACTCTTGCTTCTTCCCTTGATATAAATATTTCCCTCCCTGTCAATGACTCCCAGGTCGCCCGTATGCAGCCAGCCGTTTTCATCAATCACTGCCTTTGTCGCTTCTTCATTCTTGTAATAACCAAGCATTACATTTTCACCCCTGAGTATTATTTCACCTACCTTGTTTTCCTGGTTGTCCGAATCAATTTTTACCTCAAGCGTATCGACCGACCTGCCTGAAGCTCCGAGCCTGGTAGTATCCCACGAGGCATAGCTGATAAGCGGACCACATTCAGTCATCCCGTAACCCACGGTAAATTTGAATCCTATTTTCCTGAAGAATTTCTCGGTGTCGGGGTTAAACGCGGCTCCCCCGATAACTATTTCCATGAATCTTCCGCCGAAGGACTGTGTCAGTTTTTTACGGATGCTTGAAAAGAGAATAAGATTAATGCCGGGTATAGCCAGGAGTATCTTCATGGTGGGTTTTGTGATAACCGGCAGTAACTGTTTCTTGTAGATCTTCTCGATTACCAGGGGAACTGACAGAATCAGCCTGGGCTTGATCTCGTTAAACGCGGCAAGAATGATCTGGGGTGAAGGCGTTTTTGTCAGTATGGTGATGTGGCAGCCATAGGTGAAGGGGAAAAGGAATTCAAAAGCACAGCCGTATGTATGGGCAAGCGGGAGAAAGGAAACGACCGGATCTCCGGGCTTGAGAGGCATATGATTCTGGGCAAATCTCACATTTGCGGCAAGGCTGTTGTGGGTCAGCATCACCCCCTTCGAAAAGCCCGTTGTACCCGAGGTATAGCTTATCACGGCAAGCTTGTCGTTCGATATCTCTGAAAAGCTGATATGCTCGGGTTTAAGCCCGGGATACTGAGCCTTGAATCTCTCCTCAGTTTCTGCATATGATTTTACAACAGCATTATCTCTTGATGTTATTAAAGAAAATGTATCGAGCGAGATGACTGACTTTATTTCGGCTATCCTGGCAAGATCAAGGGTTTCCCAGATTTTGTCGTCGGAATAGAGGATCTTTGAATCGGAGTGGTTGATGATATTGGTAAGATCATCAGGCTTGAAATCGGGAAGAATGGGAACGATCACTGCCCCGTATGAAACTGTTGCAAGATAGACTACACACCAGTTGGCTGAGTTCCTGCCGATCATCGCCACCTTGTCCCCTTCCCTGATTCCCGATTCTTTCAGGAACATATGGATCTTGATTATTTTCCCGGCAATCTCCTTATAGGAATATCCAGGTTCCCTGTAATTCGATAATGCTTCATTCTCCCAGTTGAGCTTGATGCTTTGTTCAATATACCTTATCAGGCGTTCCTTGATCATACCCGCATTTTTTTAAATTGACATGAGGTTTTATTACAAATCAATCATTTTTCTTGACCGGCTAAGGCCGCAAGCCGTTTAAAACTAAATCAGATAAAATACATCACAATCAGTGCAATGATGCAAATGGCGTTGACAAGTGTGAAAAAGTAATTATAGTTTTCTCTTTTCTTGCTGAACTGCCCTAGCTTTCGGGCGAAGATACCGATTGTGGGAACAAACAGAACGATCAGAAAAGCAAAGAACTCAATACCCATGAACACTTTTTCCAGTCCTCCCCTGACCAGGGCCGCGAAATATATCACCACCAGCAGTACAACCAGGTAAACAAGATAGCTTGATTTCAGCAGCAGTGTTGAAACTGGTCTCCGCTTATGAAGCTGGTGTGGTTTAAGATATGCGTATGCAATGGCAAAAATCAGGATGATGAAGATCACTCCAAGAATGTAGCTCAGGATACTGTCGAAATTTGCTACTCCCATATTTCAGAGTTATTGCTGTTCCCTGAGCGACCAGATTAGTGAGCTTGCCCCAAGCACAGCCGCATTCTGCGTGCTAAGCTTTGATTCAAGAAGTTTTACCTTGCCTCTGTAAATGCTGAGCAGGTTTTGCTCCATATATCTCTTGGTCGGTTCAAAGATCAGATCTTTTGCAAGCGCGAGCCCGCCAAAAAGGAAAATTGCCTCGGGGTTGGTGTGGGCCACAACATCTGCAAGCTTGAATCCCAGCATCATTCCCGTATGTTCAAAGGCGTTTATGGCAATATGATCACCCTGCAGGGCCGCATCGTGAATTATCTTGGCGTCCAGCTCCTCGAAGCTGAATTTCCTGAGAGGGCTCGGTTCAATACTGTCGGCCATTACTTTTAAAAGGGTTCTCTTGAGACCTGACGCTGAGGCGTATGTTTCAATACATCCCTTTTTACCGCAACCGCAATCGCGGTTCGACTCCCCGGGCCGTATTGATGTATGGCCTATCTCCCCTGCAAACCCGTCGTGACCATAGATCAGCTTCCCGTCAACCACGAACCCGCTTCCCAGTCCTGTGCCGAGGGTGATGACAACGAAATCCTTCATCCCTTTGGCACCGCCATAAATCATTTCGCCAACAGCGGCAGCATTCGCGTCGTTCGTCACAATCACGGGAAGAGAAGTATATTTCCCGAGAGCCTCACTTAGCGGTGATATTCCCTTCCAGGGAAGGTCGGCAGGGTGCTCGATTGTACCCTTGTTTATATTTCCCATCGGAGCCCCGATGCCAATCCCTGTAAGTTCACTTTCATGTTCAGTGCCTTTTGCGATATTATCAATTCTTTCAAAGAGTGCTGCAACAAAATCATCGAATACCGGATAATGATTTGTCTTTATCCTGTCCTCTTTCAGGATGTTACCATCCCTGTCGACAATGCCTATGACTGTATTTGTCCCCCCGATATCAACTCCCGCAACAACCTTTTTCCTTTCCATCAGGTAAATAAAATTTTAATGTAAATGCACATGAACAGTTACAAATGTATCAATAAAATGTTAAAAGGAGGCAAAAGGCTGCCCTGAAATGACTTACTTGCCTGTGAACTCGTTTCCCACCTTCCTTGCACGGACCGGTTTATCAAGGTCAATACCCAGTGCAATTCCTGTTTCAACAAGAATGTTCCATCCTGCTGCAAGCTGAACATACTCACAATACTGACCACCGTAAGGAATGTGCATCTGCGGGAAGATAGTATTTGAACATGAGATTGCGATCACGTTCATCCCGACACCTTTAACCAGGCATTCGTTGAACTTGTCAACCTCTTCCTGGAATGGTTCTATCCATATCACAACTTCATTTTTGTCCATCACCTCCTCGATTCCGTGAACTGCAAATGTGCCTTCGAGGTATGCCGACTTCTTCCTTGTTATCTCGTTTGTCTTCAGTGCAAGCTCTTCAGCAACTCCATTGTTTCGCCCGGCGAAATAAATCACTTCGGCAGCCTTGATCTTGTCGATGATAGCCTTATCGATCGGCATAGTAAGTGCCTGTTCAATTTTATCCCCGGCTTCCCTGAGGCCATTGATCTCAACTCCTTCCATTGAACGGAAGAGGGCATCGTAAAACAGGCCCTGCTCAATCACCGATTTGGTTGCAGCAACTGCATCCTCCTTGCCACAGGCAAGAATATGGGTATCGTCGACAAGCTCCTGAAGCTTGGTATTGTTATTTGCCGTGAGTCCGAAGATGGCATCATGGTTCCTCTTTTTCAAGGTCGATACAAGCCTTATAACCTCTTTGGTCTGGCCTGAATTTGAAGCTGCAAAGACAGCATGGTCGCTCAGCGGGTATTCACATGCCTGTGTCGAACCTTCTGTCACCACGGGGAAGCTGAATCCCGATTTAAGAAGCGAGTAGATTGCCCTTTTTGCAGGGAAGATCCTGCTGCTGCCCTCGCCGGTAAGAAGCAGGCCTTTCTTGGCCCTGATCCTTTTTGCGAACCGATGGATGTCGTCGTGCTTGAAGTTCCTGACAATGGCAGGGGTTTCCATCATCTCCCTTACCAGCGCGAATTTGTTGTACTTCTGATCAGTTGTGTTCATATGAGCTGAGTTTTATTTGATTAATATATCCTTTCGCTGGTTAAAAATTGACTCCCTTTCTAATTTCCCCCAAGGGGGTAATGATCATCCTGATATGAAAATCTCTGTTTACTCTATTTCATCCGTTTATTGCCTTTTTTTTCTTCTGGCCTTCCCCCGTGGAGGAAGGTCGGGAAGCGGGTCTTCATTAAATGTTTGCATTCTAAATTCTAAACGTTCTTTACTATAAACTGCGCAAGGTCCCTCTGAACCTGAGGTTCCTTCTGGAAACCGCCCCCCAGGTGCTGCCAGTAAACCTCAGCATATTCGACCCCTGCCATCTTCCCGTAGTTCTTGTTCCCTTCAAGAACATAACCGAAGAAATCATCCATTTTATGCATATGCTTCATGAGGTCAATCTGCGAAATGTGGTATTCCAGCATCTTTCTTTTTGTCGCGATGACACTGGTCACATCAACAAGAAAATGTGGAGGCGTTATCTCCGAACCCAGGGGATCGGAAAGTGTAAGCGGTGATGAATGATACAGAAGGGGCGTGATTTCAACCGGCTTCTCGGGGAGGGGAACGGTATGCAGGGACGATACCATTGCTGCGGCTTCCACAATAAGGGCGGTTGTCCTGTGATCTGAATGGTAATCGACCGGGAGATGCGTGAAGATTATGCCGGCCTGTACCTGCCTTATTAGTGATATCACTTTCAGCCTCATCTCCTTTGAATCGTACAGGAACCCGTCGGTGGCACCCATGGTGTAGTATTCTGCATCGAGTACAGCGGCAGCTTTTTTCGCCTCCCCGTAGCGCACCCTGGCAGTCTCTTCCATGGTCATGTTACACCCGCCGAGGTCACCGCCGGTCATGGTGGCGATAACGATTTTATACCCCTTGTCCTTGAGAAGTTTCAGAGTACCTGCGTTCCATGCTTCTGCATCGTCGGGATGTGCATTTATTGACAGAACTGTCTTGTTGAATTCTTTCATCTTTCTCTTCCGTTGAGGTTATTTCTTCACAAATTTCTTTTCAAGCTTCACAAATTCAGGAGTATCACCGGCCAGGGGAGTCATATAATCGTAAAACTTCTTCGATACGAAGTTCCCTTCCCTGTTGAAATAATCGAGAGGCATAGGTTTGGCGGCAATTGCCACATCCTTCAGGGGCACCTTATCGAATACGATCTTGTAGGGGTCATTTGATACCCTCTTCAACGAAACCATATATCCGGTGATACCTTTCGAGGCAAGCTTAACAGCCTCCTTACCACACTGGTAAGCTTCCTTCAGGTCGGTCCTGACAGCTCTTACAAAATCGCTCATGATCAGCGATTCGGTGATCTGGAATTCACCCCTGAATCCGAATTCGCTGCTTATCATCTTGTGAAGGTTCAGTCCCACGCTTGATCCACCCATGGCACCGAACTCAATATTGTTGAATTTATCTTTCATCGTCGAGGCGCTCACAGGCGTTCCATCGGCATATTTGATCCCTTCGCCACAGACGACTGAAACCCAGCCATAGTTTTTAATGCATTTATCCACGTCGGACAGGAACTTATCCCTGTCAAACACAAATTCAGGGGCGTAAATAAGATGGGGTGCATCCTCTTCCTTCTTCTTTGCCACAGCGGTCGCTGCAGCAAGCCAGCCGGCATCCCTTCCGATAGTCTGGTATATCACGTACTGGTCAACTTTCTGCATATCGTGGGCCAGCACACCTGCCTGCATAACATTAAGGATATTCGACCTGGCGGCGGATGGAAATCCGGGTGTATGGTCAGTTCCAAAAAGGTCATTGTCGACAGTCTTGGGAATTCCTATGCCATGAAGCTCATATTTCTTTTCACGGCAGTAGGCTTCAACCCTGTGGATCGTATCCATGGTGTCATTTCCCCCGATCATGAATAGGTACCTTATATTGTGCTTCTTCAGGATCGAAAGCACCAGGTCGAGTTCATTGTCTTTGAGCTTATGGCGTGATGAGCCCAGTGCCGATGCAGGTGTGCTCCGCAGTCCTTTAAGTACCGGCTCAGACTGCCTGCCAAGGTCGAAGATATCTTCTTTCATAAATCCTTCTATTCCCCAGTGCATACCGTAAACCGACTTAATGAAAGATGATTTCATTGCTGCATCGACTACTCCCGCCAGGCTGGAATTGATGACTGATGTCGGGCCACCTGACTGTCCGATTATGGCATTTCCCTTAATACTTTCCATCTGAATGATATTTTTAAATTAATTTAAATCCGGTCAGGTCCAGAACAGGCATGCAACTGCTTCCATTCCCGTGTTCCCGGGTGGCTCTGCTTCCAATTGTTTTTTTCATGTTACCCCTTGTTTTGTTCTGAACTTAGAGAACCAAAATGCATGCATTTCCGTGTTTGAAACAAATGTAAAAAACTAATTCCAGATTTTAACCTCCCGGCAGAAAATTGAGCAGCTTTTCGGGCCGTTTACTTAACGGTCTCTTTTTTCTCCTTCAGAACCTGTTCCTTAACGTTTACCAAACCGACATCCCAATAGTCAGTTATATCGAAGTTCGCCCTTACTTCAACTTCCTCCCTGTAATATGAAACAGGTTCCGGCTGAAGTTTAAGATCATAGTTGCCCGGGGTCCATTTTCCATCGCCGTTAAGATCATAAATCACCCTCAGCCTGTAAAAACCGCGCTCAAGCAGTGGAAAATCAGCCTGCCCCTTATCTGTGATCTTTCTCTCTTCTATAACACCTTCCTTCTGTGTGAGCAACTGTATAATAAGATTTCCCTTCCCGTTGCTTACGCTCATTACGAGATGGCCGTAAGCGTCCCTGTTTTTTACATTCACTATTATTCCGGCCGAATCCGAAACTAGTCCGTAAATATCCCTGAACATACCCTTGTCGCGTATGAGCAAATATTTCTCTCCTTCTTCAAGCCTGGCGACCAGGTAGTATTTCCTTGTTCCCGCACTGTCTGCTTTCAGTCCGGCTTTTACGCGTTCCCTCTCTTTCCCGTTCAGGTGATAAAGGCGAAGCCTGGAAGTATCCGGTTCAATAAGCGGTGTTGAAGATGTGAAAAATACCCTCTGCCCCGGTTTGATATTCCCTCCCTGGAAATTCTCTGTTACCTGCAGCTTTTTCACAGCCTGCTTGCCCCGTGTCTTCTGGGCTGTATATCTCATAACCAGTGTATCTTCCCTGTACCTGACCCTGCCTGTTGAATCCGTAAAAGGATAGTCAATAATGGTTCTTATCGTATCTCTCCGGTAAACAGTACTGTCCCTCAGCCAGATAGTTACGGTATCTTTATTCCTGCTCTCCTCCCTCAGGTATGGTGAGGCCGGGTCTGTTACAAGCCTGAACTTGAATTGCATCGTATCGGGGGGGCGCGAGAGGGCAAACATCATCTTGTAAGCGACTTTCCTGCTTGAAGATTCCAGGTACCTTTCTTTTTTCTCGGATGTAAAAAGATAAAGTTTATGGTCGCCTTTATAAAACGGTATCACCTTATCCTTCTTTACAGCTTTTTCGTCCCTTGCAGAACCGGATTTCTTTACCGGTTTCTTAACCTGAACGGTATCTTTTGGCTGGGAAGGCAGGGGCTTGATCCCGTTCAGGGGGTTCACATCGAATAGCGAATCAGAGAAAGCAAAGCTTTCTTCAGCCATGTCGTACCTGTTATCGCTGTTGGCATCAATCAAAGCATAAAGCTTATACTTACCGCCCTTTACATTGTTTATCCTGAAATAGCCGTTTTCGTCGGCAACGGTAATATAATCGGGAAGAATCTTCCGGGGAGCTGAGTCGGCAATACTGGAATACATCAGGACCATTACATTTTTTTCAGCTTCCAGGTTATCGGCCCTTACCACGTTCCCTGTAACAGAAAGCGAGTCGAGGAATTTCCCCGTTGAAAAAACATACTGAAAATTGGGAATAAGGTTGCCTTCATTCAGGTCCTTTATGACGTCAGGAAAGTTAAGCGTGTAAGTTGTACTATCCTTAAGTCCACCCTTGAATTCAATCAGAAGGGTCTTGTTCTTTACCGTTACTTTCGGCTTTTCCTTCAGTGGCGGGGAGATGAGAAATTTTTCACTCAGCTTGTCGAGCGTGAAATACTCATCAAATGTAACAGTAATTAACTTTCTGCTGAACGAGGTTGAGCCAGGGGCAGGATCGCTGGATACCATAACCGGCGGTGTAATATCCTTGGGCCCTCCTATGGGATTTGCCTGCTTGGCGCATTGCGTAAGTGCAACTACCGCCGCAACAGCCGAAATCAGATATACCGGCCTGACTGGCATTTATGGTTCTGCAGTTATTTTACAAACTTACATCAATTTTCATTATCCGGTAAATTCTTTGCCGCAATGTGCCGATGAATTTATGACAGGCAGAATCTGTGCCTTTAACTTTTTTTCTACCTTTAACAGGATTTTTAAATGTCAGATTATGCATTTCCTTATAATTCCCTGGAATCCAAACCCTGAGGTCCTCAGGATAGGTCATTTCGCAATCAGGTGGTACGGACTGCTTTTTGCCTCATCATTCCTCATCGGCTATTTCCTGATGAGAAAAATGTTCAGGAACGAGGGGTTGACCGATGACCTTCTCGACAGGCTCACTATCTATATGGCGATCGGGACTGTTGTAGGGGCCAGGTTAGGACACTGCCTTTTTTATGAGCCATCATACTATCTTTCTCATCCGCTGGAGATACTGGCGGTATGGCAGGGGGGCCTCGCGAGCCATGGTGCCGCTCTCGGGATACTTGCCGCCCTCGGGATATTCTGCTACAGGGAGAAGAAAGGATATTTCTGGGTGCTGGACCGGATAGCGGTGATTGTCGCCCTGTCGGGTTTCCTTATCAGGATGGGAAACCTGATGAATTCTGAGATATATGGTATTGAAACCTCTCTCCCCTGGGGATTTGTATTCCTGAGGAACCATGAGCTGGTACCGAAACATCCGACCCAGATATATGAAGGGGGTACCTACCTGCTGATCTTTTTCCTGCTGCTCTGGATGTACTGGAGAAAAAAAGGAGATGTTTACCAGGGTTTGCTTATCAGCATCTTCCTGATCCTGGTGTTCACCGCCCGCTTCTTTATTGAATTCGTTAAAGAGGTACAGGTTGCATTTGAGTCAAAAATGACCTTGAATATGGGCCAGCTGTTAAGCATACCATTTATAATACTCGGATTCCTGGGACTCTATCTCAGCCTGAAAATCAAAAAACCCGGCGTCATCAGAAAGGCTGCCGAAAAGAAATAGGCACTACTTCTTTACTATACCGTAAAAGAGGACATCGAGTATCGCTCTCAGGCGCTTGTCGATATCCACCTCCCTCTTCTGCCAGAACAGCGGGACCTCGAGCCCTTTCATTGTCGTCTGTACTGCCATCGCGGTGTACTCACTGTTCACAACATTAAATACCTTTTTCCTGGCACCGTCATAGAGGATGAGCCGCAGGATCGCGATCTCTTCAAGATCATATCTCTCCCTGATCTTCTCAATGAATTCAAAGTGATCGAGATTCTTGTCAAAGATGGCATTATAGTAATTCGACAGTTTTTCGAACGCTTTCATCCTTACAAAGACATAGTTCTCCATTTTGCCAATCGGAGATTCAACCGATTTGATTGCTTTAGTAAGCTCACTTCTAAGGATATTGGCTTCATAAAGTACCACTGCCTCAAATATCTCTTCCTTGCTGCTGAAGTAATAATATATCGAACTTTTACCCATTTTGAGAGCCGAGGCAATCTCATCCATGGTAGTCTTCCTGAACCCGTACCTGCTGAATATCTGGCCGGCACTTATAATTATTTTTTTTCTATATTCCTCTTTATTAACCATATATGCTTTGAATATAAAACTCGTGATATTCCGCGTACAAATATAATATTATTTTTCCAGCCGGATGTTTTTAGAATAATCCGGTCGAAATTTCTAAAATGCCTTCAATATCGCCGGATATGAGCCGAACACGACAAAATTTGTAATTTTATATGTCAGCCTGCGCCAGGGCTGCGGCCTGTGAAGCCAGACCTGCGCCAAGGCTTCGGCTGGCGAAGCACGACAAAAGAACGGAATATGAAAATAAACGGCACACACTATAAAAGCATCTGGTGGGAGGAGAACGATCCTTTCTGTATTAAGGTGATCGACCAGCAGAAGCTGCCTTTCAGTATTGAGATAAGGGAGCTGATTTCAGTAACCCAGGTTTATAATGCGATTTATGATATGACCGTCAGGGGTGCCCCGGTAATAGGAGCAGCAGGGGCATTCGGAATTTACCTTGCCACCTGTGAGATGAAGGGAAATCACCGGAGGTACCTCGATGATGCGGGAAGGTATCTTAAATCGTGCCGTCCTACTGCTGTCAACCTTTCATGGGCTGTAAACAAATCACTCAATGCCCTTGCAGGACTGACCGACAGGGAAGAGATAAGAAAGAGCGCCCTCAGGACGGCTCTTGATATATGTGCACTTGAAACAGAAAATTGCAAGGCTATCGGCGAACATGGTATTAAGCTGATAGAGGAAATAAGCAAGCGTAAGGGAGGGGAGCCAGTTAATATACTTACCCACTGCAACGCCGGCTGGCTGGCTTGTATTGATCATGGTACTGCAACTGCTCCGGTATATCTTGCACGCGACAGGGGTATTCCGGTGCACGTGTGGGTCGATGAGACAAGGCCCAGGAACCAGGGGGCCAGGTTGACGGCATTCGAGCTTGCCCACGAGAATATACCTTTTTCTGTCATTGCCGACAACACAGGCGGACACATTATGCAACATGGCATGGTCGACATTGTTATTACGGGAAGTGACCGTACTGCATTATCTGGAGATACTGCCAACAAGATCGGAACATACCTGAAAGCCCTTGCCGCCCGGGATAACAATGTTCCTTTCTACGTGGCACTCCCTTCCTCCTCGTTCGACTTCTCAATTTCCGACGGTATTGATGAAATTCCGGTTGAGGAGAGGGATCCGTCGGAAATTACGGAAATAAGCGGTTTTGACGGGGAAAAAATAATATCTGTCAGAATTTGCCCGGATAATATCAAAGCTGTTAATTTTGGATTTGATATCACTCCTGCAAGGCTTATTACGGGCTTCATAACAGAAAGAGGCATTTGCAGGGCCTCAGAGGGTGAAATCAGGAAAATATTCTCAGATAAAATCACTAATTGATTATGGAAGGGGTAGTTAAATTTAATTGCCACTGGAGCCAGTCGGGACCGGTAATATCGGACGAACAGTTCGAGACAATAAATTACTGGAGAGAGGTCCTTTTCAATATGGATCTTATCGGTGCTTATGAAAATGGTGTGGGCTTCGGCAACATAAGCATCAGGACCGGCAGCGCAAACCAGTTTATAATCACCGGTTCAGCGACCGGTGAGATCCCAGAGCTCGAACCCGGCCATTATGTTAAGGTTAATTCATTTAATATCGATGACAATGCAGTTCAGTGTATCGGGCCCCTTAAGGCATCTTCCGAATCGCTAACACATGCTGCCATCTATATGTCCGATCCCGGAGCAAATGCTGTGGTACACGTGCACAGCATCGATCTCTGGAATGAACTGATCTATAAGGTACCGACCACCAATCCATCTATGGATTACGGAACCACGGGGCTGGCAAAGGATATACTGAGACTTTTCAAGGACTCGGATGTCTTTGAAAAGAGAATAATCGTAATGTCGGGAGACCGTGCCGGTATTCTTACCTTCGGTCACGATATGGACGAGGCAGTCGGGGTACTGATGCAGTATCTCCGCAAGGACTGATCGTTAACACCGGTATAGAAGCCAGGGATACCCTACCATGACTGATCCTCTGTAATCATGCTGATCATCTCAGTTGGCGAATTGCGGTTAAGAACAACAACTTTCTGGTTCGCATTCAGCTTTATCCCACGTTCGGAAAAGGTATCGTGAAGAGACTGTACAGCCTTTTCGGGGGTATTGTTATTCCTGCTCAGGTGGGCGAGTAAAATATATTGAAGGTCATCGTTGATTATATCCGCAAGGAATCCTGCAGCCTGGTGATTCCCGAGATGCCCGTTGTTACCCCTTATCCTGGCTTTCAGGAAATAGGGATACTTTCCGGTTGCAAGCATTTCCTCATCATAATTCGATTCAAGAACAAGCAGATTTGCAGGTTGAATGTAACGTGCCGCGGTATCGCAGATATGCCCGAGGTCCGTCACAATAGTGATCTTCTTATCTCCGGCCAATATCTGGAACCCGATCGTTTCCGGTGCATCATGATGAACAGGGAAAGCCGTGATCCCGAAACCGGCAAGGCTGAAACCCTTCTGTAAAGGGATCTTCCTTATGCAGTCGGGAGACACATTGACACCTGAAGCAAGGATGCTTTCCCAGACTTTCTTCGTGGAGAATACCGGTATATAGTTTCTTTTTGCCAGTTGCCCGAGTCCCTTTATATGGTCGATATGGTTGTGAGTGACCAGTATCCCCATGATGCTCTGCATCGATACATCAATGTTCTTCAGGAATTTCCTGACTGATGTGGCGGAGATCCCGGCATCGATAAGGATACCATGAAATCCGTTCCCCACATAATAACAATTACCGCTGCTTCCGCTGCTGAGGCTGTAAAAATCAACTTTCACGATGCCGTCCAGGTTTTCTGTCTGCCATTCCGATAAAAAATCGTATCAAAAATAATTGAAATAGGCGACCTTTTTACCACCCCCGATTCATAAATCCGCCGATCTGAATCAACGGCATTAATAAACTTCAGGCTTACTGTTATTCCCGGGATTTTTCGCAAGTACAACTAATTCTGATACCCGGAATTGCCCCTGGTATTGATTCTTTTTCCGACTTTTGGATTTTAGGCAACTTATATTTAATATTGCAGTCCGTTTCCGGGTACAGGGTAATTGGAAATAGGTACCGGGTGCTAGGTGGTAAAGATTAAAATTTACTGATCAACAACCTAACGAGCAACAAGCACCGAGAGCCAGGAAAAGGGCCCATAGCTCAGCTGGTTAGAGCACCTGACTCATAATCAGGGGGTCGGGGGATCGTGACCCTCTGGGCCCACAAAAAAAGAGTGAGAGCGCGAGCGAGTGCGAGTGCTTTCACTCTTTTTTTCTCACTCTCGCTCTCACACTCACACTTACTTTAATCACCTATCCTTTTTTTGCGAGAGCGAACACTCTCGTTCTTTTTTCTCACGCTCACACTCAAACTCACATTTCTTCCCCGTCATCTCTTTCTTTTCCATAATATCTTATCTTTATTCCGGACAGTTTAATTATTAATCCTTATTATACCCTTACAATATGAGCCGTTTACTGATGCTTCTTATTTTCGTTCTCCCTTTCGGGATAACAACGACTAAAAAATATGAATGGCGCGGGCCCGACAGGACCGGCATCTACAATGAAACGGGATTGCTGAAAAGCTGGCCCGAAAACGGACCCAGAGAACTGTGGACCATTAATGATATCGGCAACGGCTATGTATCGCCGGTATTTACAGATAAAAATTTCTTTATAACAGGCGAGACGGACACGATGTCGGTCCTCTACTGCTTTAACCTGAAGGGTGAGAAGGAATGGCAGATGACAATCGGCAGGGAATGGATCAGGACAAACCGTGGGTCACGGTCACATCCTACAATTGTCGGCGACCTGCTCTATATCGGTACCGGTATGGGAAACCTGTACTGCGTCGATATTAAAAGCCATAAGATCGTATGGTCGAAGGATTTTGTGAAGGACTTTAACGGTATCATGCCGTTGCACGGTCATTCGGAGGCACCTGCCGTGAACGACGATAAGGTATTCTGGACCCCGGGGGGAAAAGATTGCAATGTTGTAGCCATGAACCGCTTCACCGGGAAGCTTATCTGGACAAACAAGGGATTCGGGGAACGCTCGGGGTATAATTCTCCCCTTTTAATTGACCGCGGTGGCAAAAAGATCCTTGTCACATTTTCCGCCTATCACATGATGGGGCTGGATGCTGAAACAGGTAAGCTCCTCTGGTCGGAGGAACAGAACAGCTACCCTCCCGAGCAGAGAAAACCAGGCTATGGCGATACCCATGCAAACACGGTATTGTATGAAAATGGTACAATATATTATGCAGAAGGCGATGGTAACTGCGGGTCAAGGTTCAGCCTGTCGGACGATGGTACCCGCATCACCCGTATATGGCAGAACAAGGGTTTCGACAGTTACATGGGAGGGATAGTCAAGATCGGTAATTACCTCTACGGCTGCGGAACGGAGAAGCCCGACCTGATGGCCATAAACGCCGAGACAGGAGTACTCACCGATTCTCTGAGGATTGGCAGCGGGGCTGTCATTGCAGCTGACAACATGCTATATTATTATACCCAGAAAGGCGACATGATGCTTCTCGGCTGTGAAAACGGCAAGATTTCAAAAATAAGCTCCTTCAGGATAACTAAAGGAACGTATGCACATTTTGCCCACCCGGTTATCAATAACGGCATCCTCTACCAGCGGCACGGTGTGGTTCTGATGGCATTCGATATCCGTAAATAAACACTGAATACAGTCATTACCCAAAGCACAACCGCTAAACAAAAGTGAGTCACCTATAAGACAGGTAATGATCTTAATGTTTATTCTGATCTGAAAAGTTTTGTTTTATCCGACAATTAGAGCAGTGCAACAAAAGGCTTCTCCTTTCGTCATTAGATGTGAATTCATCGGATACAATTTTTGAAACCAGACACATGAACTGACTATTATGAAATACCTTCTTTTATCAATTATTGCTGTTCTATTTTCATCTACAGTTATTTCACAGACTGATGAGAAAAGACTGGATGAGATCTTCAGTAAAACATACCGGAATTACATTATTTCGCAGGGAGATAATCTCCCTGATTTTGACAGCAGAAAGGATAACACCGACAGGTTTCTGGTTTCCCTTTCATATGGCATTGCCCCTGATTATTTTATGAAAAAGGCGGGATGGACCAGTGGAAAATATGAATCAAGGGTCCGCTTTCTTATAGAAAAAGGCTGGGTTAAGAAGACTGGCGATAAACTTACTCCCACTGTATTCATTGTTTCTGAAGAAAAGGGAGAGCTTCTGTATAAATATGCGAAACCGGTTTCAGAAGCCATTGCAGCTTCAATTGAAAAAGATCTCCCCTATATCCTACAGAAATATCAGAATGCAGGGTTTGATAAAAAATACAGTTTCGGCGATCTTTCATTTCTCATCCTCAGCGATGTCCTTCTCGACAACTGGCAAATAATGAACATGGAAGCGGCTTTCCTCAAACAGGAGAACAGGCCAGAACGACATGGGAAATTCTACTACGCATCGATCGAGGAAAACTCAGGTGATGGTTACGAGCCTTTTAAGATTTACGGCAACCAGAGCGGCAGGATAAATGACAGCATATGGATAAACATTTACGGCAACAACAGGATAGAGGCCAACACCAGGCTCGCCGACATCCGCTTCCGCGATTCGGTTGCTGTGAGCTGCCTGCATCTGAAGCCTTCGAATTACAACTATTTTGATGAAATAGCTGCAGAATTCAGGCCGGCGCTAGTTAAAATACTTGAGGATAATCGTGATTACTCGATGAAAGTTTACAGGAAGACAGGTTATTCAGAGCAGATCAGGTTTGAGGAATTCTTTATCTGGTGGTATCATTTTATCTACACCGAAACCACGAATATCCTGGCAGGGAAAAAGATCATAAAGAAACCTGCCTCGGGAAATTTCTTTTACCTGTGATAAGATAAAAATTCATTGATATGCACCCAAATACCAGAGGTTCGATAGCAAATCCGGAAAAGTGCGAACATTAGTCTAAAAATAAGAAAGGGTGCCCTTTTGAGACACCCTTTCATATCTGCTGAAGCTGATGCAGAGCAAAGTCTGTAACCAGAATCACATAAGCCTGTTTAAACTGTACCGGGTTTGCGCGGGAACAATAAAGGCGTCCTCGATTTGTATTCAAGGTAGGATGACCCGAAACGGTACTCAAGCTCTTTTTCTTCAAAAACCCTGACGAAAAAAAGCAAGGCTGGTGAGAAGATGATGAGCGCCCACACGACGAACAACACCGACTGAAACCAGATTCCCAGCGACACGAGAAAAGTCAATGCCGCAAGCACCATGGGATTGCGTGTCCACGCATACATCCAGTCCGCCGCCAGTTTCCTGCTGAGCCTGATGAAAAAGGGTGCCCCGAACCCTTTCAACGCAAGGTTTAATACTGTCAGAAATGTAGCTGTCCCCGTTATAAAGACAAGAATTAAACCAATTGCCGGTGGTACCGGGAGTACCAGGTACGACCATTTATCATGAGTGCTTAAAGCCAGTACGATGGGAATCCCGAATGTGAAACCTAAACCGGAATGAACGAACGTCGTAACCTTTACGGCATGTTCGGGCGTTTTGTCACGGTCGAGGATCTTCCTGCCAAGCCATACAAGTGGATATGTAAGCAAGACATCCCCCGCAATGATCGATAGATTTATGACAACTGGAAATTGTGTTTTCAAAGTCAGCCACCACGATGTAAGGATAACTGCCAGAAGAACAATCCTGAGTAATGGTCCCGTTACGTGTTTCATTGCAACTTCCTTTTTTTAAATTACCGTGATATCAAAACGCATGCATACGACAATTTAAGAAATTCAGGGAATCCCGGGATAAACCAGGAGAACCCTTCAAAGAACGAACCATAACAGCAACACAGCCATTTTTCAATGTTGCCTGACTGCAGTTTTAAATGAGTTTGATCCCTGTTCGGTCTGCCATGGGAAAAGCAAATTCCGCGATGAGGGATGAATCTTTTTGCCTGTCCCCGGCTTTGACAAGATGCTATTTGCCTCTGTCACCATTTGTTTGTTATCACAACGGGTTTTCCACCGGTACGGGCAATGAAATTTTTTGAATGTACTTTTTCCGGTTCCAGATAAATTTAATGCTCAAAGCCCGGGGTTTACAGCTCTCGATACATTTACCGCAGACTAAACATTCAGAGCTGGTAACTAGACCATTGTTGTTTTTCACATAGTCTGCAACAGGAATCCTCACCAGGCAATCTGTTTCGCATTTACCGCAAAGATTACATTTCGTGACATCAACGACCGGGATTAACCTGGAGACAGAAGCTCCTGATGCACATAAGGCACCCATAAAACATAAATTCCTGCATGCCCACCGGCGTTCCAGCAGCAACCCGAGCAGGACTGCACCCATGGTGTCATAAAGCCAAACCTGCTTATAATGCAGGCTAAAATCCATATTCAAAAACCAGGGATCAAATCTTATTCCCGTAATTTTCCCGGAATCAAGACGGATGAAAAAGAAGATTAATGCGGTTGTAAAAAAGGCACAGATATTAAGGATCCTTATCCATAGCAGGGGTTTCTTCCACCCGATCCGGAACAGCGAACGCTGACCAGTGATATCCTGTATTGTACCCATGAAGCAAATCCATCCGCAGCCCAGCCGGCCCAGGAGGGGAGAAATAAGTATTATCACACCCCAGGTGATTACAACAATGGTAATTGTGCCCCAGTAGATCGAATGCCATATAAATGCAAAGTTAAGTGCCCTGAAGAGCGTCGGCGTCAACAGGAGAAACAGGATCCGGGTTATGAGGTTGAAGGTGAACAGTTTTTTCATCTGCTCAAGTTAAGTATTTATAACAGAACCGGCTGTAAAGACAGGCAACAGATTTGCACATGAAAAAAGGGATGAAGTTTATTGGCTTTGTTTAAGCGGCTCCATTCCTGTTCGTTTCAATCCCGGCTTGATTTGAATAAGTTATAGCTTCATCAATGATTCAGAGTTGAGTCTTTACGACAATATTGAATGATACGATCCTGAGGAGTGGTAGATGAATTCTCCCTGGGGTGTGACAAATTGTTCACACCTGTTTCCTGTATGTGGCGGTTACTTTACTTCTATCAGCTCCTTTAATGTTTTAAAATCTGTTGCTGACGGCCTTTGAAATTTTGAGATGTAAACACCCCTGGAATTGATAAGTACATAGGTAGGGAAGCCCTGCCCGGAAAATAAGCTCATCAGCCTGCTTTCAATTGCATCGCCGACAAAAATGTGTGTTCCCGGAATCCTGAGTTCAGCAACTTTCTGTTCCCATTTTTCAATGTTTGAACCATAAGACGTACATAAATAAACAAACTCAACAGGCAGATCCCCGGCTTCCAGCTGAAGCATATGACTGTATTGCATTTCCGAAAGGCAAGGGGCGCACCATGTTGCCCAGAAGTCGAGCAGGACAGCTTTCCCCCTGAACCTGTTCCTTATATTGGCCAACAGATCGGAGGCTTTAATGTCACCCGCTTTATAAAGTTTTGCACCAGTCGGCAATACAGCAACCAGCTTACCCAGCAGGTTGTCAGATGAACCCGGTTTTGATTCCTGCATGATACTTCTGACATCCTGCGAGTTTTTCGAAATTTTCTTATACTCCGAATCAATAACATTCTTACACCACGAAGTCGAAAGGTTCCTTGAAACAAGGTCAAATATCATGATCTGTTCGTTCTGATCCATGCTTCCCATCCTTATCTTTAGATAATCCGCCTTTGCAGGTATAAAAGCCGAATCAAGAAATTTTATGTTTTTGATCGTAAAAATTGCAGTAAGAGTGTCGGAAAAGGTAATAAGTGCCCTTCCCGCAAGCATATTATACCGGTCTCCATTATTCGTTTTCCTGTAGAACTCCAGTGAGTCGATCAGCTTCTTCCCTGTCTCATTTATCCTTGAGTATTTCTTCAACGGGGTCCAGTCAGCCATCCAGTATTCTCCCGACCTGGCTGAAAGATAAATAAGCATGTTCCGGTAAAAGCTCATTCCATCGTTCGATACAGCATAGCTTTTATGCTCCTTTATCTTTGACCATAGGTCATCGTCCAGCTTATTTTTAAATGACTTTGAAATCAAATCGGCATAAAAGCGTGATGTTCTTTCATTTTCAATAAGCCACTCATAATCCGACGGATTTTCCTTTACAAACTCGGAATCTATTTTTCGTAACCTTGTGTAGAGCCGCTGGAGTTTCTGAAGAACATCATTGAAGGACATTGCCGGGGTAACTGACATTAGCTGGATCTCCTTACTGATTTCATGCTGCTCATCACTTTTAAACATGATGTGGTTATTCATAAGCCTTGTCAGTTCTCCGTCGGTCCCTTTGAATACAAGGCCATCTCCTGAGAATGTCACACTCTTTTTTAATACTCTGGCTGCATCCATCTCTATCTCCAGGTCCGTATTGACATAAAGGCTGGTATACAGGCTGTCTCCAATGCTGAGCCATATTTGCTGGTAAGGAAAGGGGTAGTCGAGCTGAAGGCTGAATTTCCCCTCACTATCGGCTGTAGTTGTTTTCTTTACCTGGAAATCATTGAATGGCGTAACGACAGAATATGAGATGTCGATTTTTGAAAACCCATCCTTCCCCGGGTTAATAATCTTCCCTGTTACAACCGGTATTCTTACAGATTCAGTATAGTACCTTGAAAACCCGGGATCCTCCATAGAGATGACCCCGGCTGGAATCTGAGCCTTTAAAAAAGAAATTGAAAATAAAAACAGAGCGGCAGCAAAGAGAGTTTTCATGTCAGATGTACTTATTATCCTTAAAATAAAAGCATAATCAGGCCCGGCATATGGCAGATCAACTTGGTAATTTACATTTTTTTAAGGGAATAATGCCTGCCACAGGGTGAGATAACCGGATTTTACAAAGTGAGGGTACCTATCCTGAAAGATCTTTAGAATGCCGCGGTAAATTATTCATCAGATCTTCCTGGCCAGGAAGAACCTGAAAAAGCCCCGGTACCACTGTGCTCTTTCTATTATTTCAAATCCCGCCTCCTGAATACCCAGCTCAAGCTCATCCCACTCAAATAGTTTATGAGGCTCTTCAATGAATACTATTCCACCGGGAACAAGAACGCGTGCTGATTCGGTAATGGCTTTCCTCCATTGCGGAATATGGTGCAGGATGCCAAAATCAAAAACTGCATCACAACCCGAATCCGGCAAATCGATTGCAAGAGCATTGCCTAACCTGAAATCGATATTAAGTCTACGTTTCTTCGCAAGGCTTATCTGCTCCGGCATGATATCAAAAGCTATTACCCGCGACGGCCTCAACTGTTCAAGTAATAGGCCGCTGCTTAAACCCGAACCGCATCCCATATCCACAATTGTTCTCCCCGACAGATCAATCCTGTGGCCACGGAGCATTTTATTAAGGAGTGGAAACTCCCGGTGTTTCATCCTCCACTCCCTGAGCGGGTTGTTCATTGCAAAAAACTCGAATTTGCCCAGTCGCATACTTGCTGTTGTGTTTTTCATGGCTTACTCCTTTTGATTATTTATATGCACGAAAATAGTGCCATATAAAGGAGTAATCAATGAACCCTGGTTAAGAAATGCGCCTCCTGATCCGGCTCAGGGCCTGTGGTGTGATGCCGATATATGAAGCGATATATTTTAAAGGGATCTCCCTGATAAGCCTGGGTTCCTCATCGAAAAGATCCCTGTATCGTTGTTGGGCGGATTTAAACAATAATGAAAACTCTTTTTTACATTTCGATAGAAATAATTCTTCCGCAGCTGCCTTTCCAAAAATATTTCCCACCGATGTGTTTTTATAAATATCCTGCAGGTCATTGTATGATATCTCCCAGATAATCATTCCTGTTATAGATTCGATATTATACGAACAGGGAGTCCGGGTTAAAAACGAAGAATAGGCGCTGTAGAAATTATTTTCAAATGCAAAGTCGAAAGTCTTTTCCGTATCATCCTTTTCAAACCAGGCTCTCAGTACACCCTCTTCAATGAAATAAAGCGAACTCTCGACCTGCCCGCTTTGAATGATAATAGTTTTCCCAGGGAAAGATCTTTTAAAGAACTTACCTTTGAAGTAGTCCCATTCCTCATCATTTATCGGATGAATCCTGTTTAATATATGTCGAACATTTTCCATTACTGTCACTGATTCTGTTGACCCATTATGTTGTGTGATGAAAATTAATAATTATTTCCTGGCGCCGGGCTGAACGCAGGCTCTGTACAAATATGTTAGAAACCAGGAAAAGGCCAAAGTTTATTAAACATTTATTGCCGCCTGATGAGGTTAGTTTAATCCATATTTTTAGCATAGGCTGGTTTCCATATACAAAAGCCAATATTAGTTTAGAATGGTAAATGTAAATGAGCAAAAACCCAGTCTGACTTGTGTCGGTCAGGTAGGCGTGACAACTAAATGCAGTTTATTGTCCATGTTAGCAATTCGTATTGTTCTTATCAAGACATAATCATTATTTTGAATTAGCACGAAAGATATTTTGCACTAATTTAAGTTCCTTAAATTTGTAATTGCTTCCGGCGCATATTTATGAACTCCTGATACAATACTGCATGTTTCCATATCCTGACAATCTCCGCATGTATTGAATCCCTTTGCTTTCACGCAATTTCTTATTTCACATTGATAACAATGACTAAATTTTACTCCTTCTTCTCTGCAGCCAGTACAGTTTATCATTTCAGGTGAAAGATCAGTGGCATTAAAAGCAACCCGCCATTTTTCAGCAGTAGCTTTTCTGAGGGAATCATCATTAGTAACAGTAGCAATTCTTGCATCACATTTACTACAATCCAATCCGCAGCACGCGATAAGTTTTTCCATAATTGAAAATTTTAAATTGTAACATTTAGCCGATAATCTATGACTATATTTTAATCAAGCTTCTCATATCAAGATATTAAATTTTAAAAGAAAAAAATATTTCCGGATGGATTAGTTCGTTTAAATTAATTTTTATTGAAACATCTGGTTTTGTCCTGTGACTGAAATGGTCAAATAATAGCTATGAGCGTAAAAAAACAACCCCGTTGGGTTGTTTTAGCGCCACATCCGGTAAACCTTCAGTAGCCGATGGAAAGAGCCAGGCTGCTGAGGTGACATTTCCCGCTGTACGGGATAAGTTGTGTTGGCCGACTTGTCATGACCAAAGTGTCAGGACGCAATACCGGCAAGCGACCTGTTTCTTTAGCTTGGATTAGTCACGATGCCAGGGAAGACCATAGCGCATGTTTTTGCCGTCCGGATGCGATGATAGTGGTGTTATAAAAGTGTCGCGGTACATGCTTGATGGCATACCCTTTATTAGTCAAGGATATACTTGTTTTCTAAATTGACGGAGTCAGGTTACAGATTATCTAGGAAACGAGATACAGTTTGCGAAAACTGTGCCAAACAAATGCAGGTTATTACCCGTGTTAGCTGACGATTCATTAAATTTTTTTTGCTAATCTTTTATTTTCTTCTACCCTTTAACTCATTTTATAACCATATTAATATTGTTGATGCCATAAGACAAGAAGTCTATATCCAGAAATACCTTGGCCAAAAAGATTTACTTCATTTTCATGGATTTCCAGTAATAATAACCCTTGCGAGATTAAAAATAATCGGACTTCTTTCTCCAACAATTTGAGTAGGAATCAATTGCTCTACAAATATTCTTTTTAGCTTTTGAAAATCGAATAGAACTCTTGTATTATAGATGATCCTAAATATTTCTTTGGGGTTACCGAGATACGATGAGTATTTCTCAGTTACCAATTGCGGCAGATCATGACGCATTGCTTCATTCAACAATTCAATGGAAGCAAATCCGATAGAGCCGCTATAATCCTGTACAGTAAAACCTATTCTAATATTTGCGCCAAATAAACTACTATGTGCTGCTTCCAACTGATTACTTAATGGGTTTTCTTTTTTAAGCTGAGCAAGTAATAAGAAAATATTAGCCATGCAAGTGGCAATTTCCTCATCACTGTATGGCAGCCTGCGCATACCATTCCATGCGATGTTGAACTGAGATTTTAATTGTTTTTCATTTACATGTGATGGAAGATTTTTAAACACCCATTCTATTGCCTTAGTACGTTGTTTATCATTTCTTGCCAATACCTGTTTTATTGCAAACCGAATGGAGTTACTTAGTTCTGCATCTTTGGCGCCCACTTTTAGAACTATAGTTTCAAATGTACCCACAGTTTCATCAAAAATTTCATTGCTAACTATATTCCATGATGCAAGAGAAAAATCATTCCAGCTTGGATGATCGTTAAGTGAAGATGCATCATTGAAAGCATCTGCATAAAGATATTTGTCCATTGGCGTTATCTCACGGATCTCAGCATACTGTCCCTGTTTTCTTAATTTGCTAAAAAATTCCTCCATCATTTCATATGTTTCTACGGAAGCTTCATTAGCAAAATACTGGTCAAGCAATTGCTCAAGGGGGCTTTTGTGAATAGGATAGATTATTTCTTTAGGTGGATAGGACGGGTATCCTGAATAAGGGAAAACAATTTTATCCATGGGATAATCGATTTCCCAATTGTAATTACAACAGACAAAAACGCCTTTCTGACTTTGCAATCGCCACAAATTACTTACGTCTACGTGTATCATTTCCATTATTGCGTCCTGCCTTAGATCTAATTTTTTATAAATTTCCCATTGATCAAAAAGATCGTCTGAATTAAGGCAGTAAATACAGGAATTGCCTTCAGTTGGAACAACAGGGGTATCTCCTGCAAAAAAACCAGCGACAGCAGGATCTGTAGTAAAGTCAATATAATGAGTTTTGATTCCATAGTGCTGCATAATCGCAATTACTTGTGATGCGTTTTCATCTTTTGCCAAGGTTTGTAATTCTGGAGTAAGTTGCAGCCATTGGTAAAAGCGATCGACTCTATTATTGTGATCCAGTAATTTCTTCTCGTCATTAGTTGTCTCAAGCCTAAAAAGAGAAGAATGTGGCGGCCAGTCAGAAACCTGTCCCCTAAATAAATTATATTCTCCTGACTTTTTTAGCCTGATTGCCATCTCAACGGCCTCTTCTACATTAGCTGCCTTAAAAATTTTAAACCCAGACATAATTCATTATTTTTTTGTTCGGTAATATTGTATTATTACTCATAATAATTATTAGTAATTCACTATTTGGTAATGCATCAATGTATATGAAGGAAACAAATTGTCCAATCTTCAAATTGAGACTTCGAAAATTCTAAACAAATCATTATGGCAATTGTAAAGTAAAATGGCAGCTAACTGCCCGGCAATAAAGTGTGGTTTTACTTTGACCGACAGTCACCGGCATGTGTCCTGGTTCTTTAGAAGTATATTGTCACGGTGCATAGAAGGTTTGGCTCACTTTTTACTTTCTGTTATGAATTTTAGTTAGCAACGGCAGTATCTTGGTGCACAGCTGATTAATGATCGGGAATTTAACAAGGTTTAGGAGCTAAGTAAACGAGTAGGTGCAGTATCGCAGTACAACCTCTAACGAAGCCAGTAAATAGTCCTGGTACAGGATGATAAGGGGGAGTAGCTGCGGGTATCAGGGAGCATTTTAATAACAAAGCTAAGTTGCCAGCCAGGGCTTGATAGTTTACATAAGATTAAAGAGTAGAAAAGAATTCGGGCTGATAAACCACTTGTAGTTTTTGGGAGGCTGGCGTTCAAGTCACCAGCAAAAAGTGTGACAAGCTTATTAACTCTAACGTCTGTGTTGTCGGTTGGATTATTTTATTATGAACTTTTTATTGTTCAATTCAATTACTGCTATAAATCAAACACCTATTCGGCTGTTTTTATATTTCTTCTTCGGTTCCATCAGTAGTAGTAATTGTGCCTCAGATCCTTTTAGTTGATCCCTAGTAGTGAACTTCTCCAACTCATGTAGGTTGCCAAGTTCTTTTGCAATATTCACTATCGAAATCCTGCGGAGAATGTCAATTGTTATGGGGCGTTTTGAATCAGTAAAAATCAAGGAACCAAGAAATCCTAACGAAGCATTAGATGATAACAGTCTGAAAATGAGTTCGGCTTCATCCTGAGACTGACAAGGTATTGAATAACATGTATCATCTACCATTACTGGCCTCCCATTTGATGGTGGAACAACCACAAACGAAATGTTTTTATAGAGTCCTGATATAGCTATTTTCCATGGAGAAAAAGAATACGGTCCAACTCCAAATACAGAAAACTTAGGACGATCATTGTATATAGAGCTCTTTCTACTATCTAGAATGTCTTTGTAGGACATCAGGTAATGCCATGTTTTTCTTGCTTTATGTTTTATCTCCTCAGTATCATCTCCAGTGTGGCATTGAGTGACTAACACTGCTCTGCGAATAACAATACGGCCATTTCCAAGATCAGATGACTTTAATAGCGGATAGACATAATCCTCCTCGATATCCACAGTTTCACCAAATCCGTTTATTAGTTTTTTGCCTTCAAGTGTGAATTCCATTACCTTAGAAGCATCGTGTTTAATACCCGAACGCCAGATGTAATTCGAGGAACCACCATCAAGTTTTTTATGCAGTTGGTAATCTTCAATGTTTGAGACTAAGTCTCCATCAACGAATCCGAATTTTGTTGAACTTGAAGAAGTATCAAGATCAGAATAAATAGTTGCAATTCGATCATTAGATCGTTTTCCTGTTGTGAAGAAAAGACAGGCATCGACAGCAACGTTGAATTCTTCTTTAGCATTTATATTAAATAGCAATGTGTTTTCTCTCCCTTCATTCATTTTCCAAAAATATCTTAATACTTTGCGTGCAGTCATGGTTTTGCAAAGCATTGCGATCGATCCTTCGGAGGGAAGTGCTTCAATCAGACGGATTAACATCCATTCTGCTATATCAAAATTTGATTTCCCAGTACGGGCATCAAATCCCCTCAAACCTTGAAAATTTGATTTCTCAGGAAGATTCTTGCTTCCAAGTAGACCAAGATCGGAATTTGTAACCCAAGGAGGATTGCCAATAACTAAGATTCTTCTTTTGGAGCCTTTTGAAAGATGACATGCCCAATCCTCGTTGAAAAAGTCTCGATGAAAAATCTGGACGCCATAATGCCTCAAGTTTTCAGAAGCTATATCAACATACGACTTATTGATTTCATAACCAAAATAGTCTGTACTTTTACCCCATTGTTCAGCAGAGGCTTTTAAAAAAGACCCTAATCCTACTGTTGGCTCAATCACAATTTCCGGGACTGCTACAAAACTATCCACAAGCTTAACAACTCGTATAGCTAGACTTTCGGGTGTCTGGAAATCTCCATATTCTTTTTTTGGACTCACAATTTTAAAATTTGATCATCTTTAATCAGTAATATTCTCTTCTACCACAACTTTTATATTTGACTAATAGCGAACATCTTAATCCCTTAATTTTGTCACTGAATGATGAGTATTCAATTAATGAGCTATTAAATTTGATTAGATTCTAGTCAAATATTCTCCCATAATATAATCACTTTATAAAATTCTCCAAATCTGATTTAAAATTATTTTTACTACCAATCTATACTATCTGGATTCTTAATAAATCTCTTGGAAAAACGTTTATGTTTTTTTAACTCTTTATCGCGATATTTTTTGTAGGCTGCTAAAAATCCTATATAGAAATCTCGTTTTGTCTGTTTTGGAATTGTAATTAATGGTTTGGTTTTTTGAATTACACCGTATCCTTGGGCTTCAATTGACAAGCAATCCCAACTGATTTCTTCAATGGGAATTAGACCAGATTCATTCAATATCTCAAATTCTTCCCCCTTTTCTTTATAATCAACAAATACAAAGCTTATATCTCTCTTTTCCTCAAAAACCCATAAATACATTTTTTTTATAGATATCATGTTTGGAGAATAATTTTGCTTATCAACATTATTACTCTTTATATTTACGGCATGATTTTCAGTTAGCATGAAATCACCTACTGCCTTCCTGGTCGTAGTTGCCTTCCCATACTTTTTTGCTATCAGTTTTTCGATTTTTCTGTATGAATCCATTCTAGTTTAACTATTGAATTTTAATTTTAAATAATAAAAGTAGTCTTATTTATGGAATCTTTATTTTCCCTAGGGGTTACGCCTAACGGCTGGCAATAATGTGCTAGTAAGAATTGGCCGACCTGTCCTGACCAGAGCGTCAGGGTGCAGTCCGATAAAATGTTACAGAATACTGATTTAATGACTTGTCATAGGGTTGTGCACTGATAACATAAACCATGAACAGCAAATTCACTTTTTTTCTGTGTTTATGGCTGTATCATTTATTATTAATAAGTCATAGTTTACCACATCTTGCAATGTATATTACTTATTTGTGCAAGGTTTATAAATAGCCCCTGTTATAAAATCTACAGCAGTAAAAGGAATAGCGAGAAATATAAGATCGACAATCAAATATCCAACTCTAATTTCACGTGATGGTTTGCCGGGTATTGGTTTCGTTCTTTGACATTCTGAAACTGGACCTGTAAGTATTGTAGCACAGGAGGGAAGCAACCAGATTGCCAGAAAGAGTAATCCAAAGAAACTATGTCGTATTTTTTTCATAATAGATAGAGATTAAAATTTATGATAAATAAAACTTATCAATTGGAATTTGAATTTATATTTTAAAATTCATTGGCCAACAATTTAGTGCAATTATAGCCGCCTGCTTATTTACTAAACTATTAAATAGCACTCCATTGACGTCGGAAACTTCACCTCAAATCCCTTCCCCCTTCTACAGCTCCGCCACGTCAGTCACATATGCAACATCAGCAAATAATGCTTCAACTCCAAGTAAATCCTGCTTATGCCCCGACTTTTGACTTTCTGTACTAAAGTTATGAAAATAGTTAGGATGCAAATGTTAAAAACAGGACAAATTTTGCAGAGATAAACAGCCCCCCTGAATCCTTTGCAACGCAGGCCCTTCTTTTCCACATGCTGAGAATTCAGGATTCGCCCAGGAACTGACGGGGACGCAAAAACATTTCATGCGGCCGATAAATAAATTATTTGCCTTGTGCTTCTGATTTATGTAACTTACATGATTTAAGAGAATTCCGGTCATCGGGGTTCAGCTATTCTAAAAAATACGAGTCTAATGAAACCATTCTATGTATCTCTACTTGCGGTTCTCCTGCTGCCAGACCCGTTCGGAATTCTTCATGCCCAGGGGGCCAAAGAAAAAGTTTGTATAAACGGAACTGAACAATTTAACCTGAAATCCATTAATGTGCCCGGGGAAACATTTAATATCAGGGTGGCGTTCCCCCTTGATTATTCAAGGTCACAAAAATCTTATCCCCTCCTGGTTCTGCTGGATGGTGATGCCGAATTTTCAGGTGCATCACAAATCGCATGGAACCTGGGGCTGGAGAAAGATATTAATAATATCATTGTTATAGGGATAGGCTATGGCCAGGGGTTGGAAGTGTGGTATTTGAAACGAAACAGGGATCTTACACCGACTTTCGATTCGATAGCCGGTAAAAGCTTCCCTGGCATCGGTGGTGCGGAAAACTTTTACAAATTCATCCGCGATGAATTACTTCCATACGCGGAAACCAGCTACAGGATCAATAAGGATTCAGTTTCACTTTTTGGTCATTCCCTGGGTGGATTATTCGCATCATATGTCCTGTTTAAACATCCCGAGATGTTCAACGGTTACATCATCGGGTCTCCTTCGCTCTGGTGGGATCATAAGTACATACTGAAACTGGAGAATGAATATCATAACAACCACAGCGACCTGAACAAAACGGTCTATTTCGCCAATGGCTCCCTGGAGGATAAGAATATGACCGGGTCAACATATGAACTGGTACAAAGTATGCAAAAACATAACTACCGTGGACTGGCACTCAGTAACAAGGTATTTGAGGATGAAACACACATCTCTGTTATTACAGCCATACTCGATCACGGAATGAGGGCTCTGTTCAAGCGAAAATAGCTCAATGTCTCAGGCTTCCGCATTAAGCCGTAATTTCTCTGATGTCTTATAAAAGATCAGCGATGAACATATACTTACCGGTGTTATCGTATAGAGAGCCCACCTCAGCGATTCACTGCCAAACAATGGCTGCAGCCGGTCACTTATAATTCCGACAGTTAACGGACCTAAGCCCAGGCCAATGAGGTTCAGTACAAAAAACAGGATGGCCGAAGTGAGGGCCCGCATATTGGCCGGTACCAATGAATGTGCAACGGATATCGCGGGTCCCAGGTAGGTGCTCTGAAGAAAGGTGCTGACTCCAAGGCAGAAGAACATCACATAAGTATTTTTAAAAGTAAATGTTGCTGCCACGGAAAAAGCCGAGATCATAATCGCAAGAGCCGGGATTATGAGGTACCACTTCTTATCCGTTTTCCCAAAATAATCGGTGATATATCCCCCGAAAAATGTTCCAAGTCCACCACCGATGCCAAATATCAGCCCCAGGTAAACACCTATCTGGGAGGTTTGCATGCCGAAGATCCTTATCAGGTAAGAGGGCATCCAGTTCAGAAGGCCGTATATGCCGAACACATTCAGCCCGCATCCCAGGGCCAGATATATAAATACCCGGGTATCGTACAGGTAGTGCAATACGGCTTTCAGGGAAGGTGCGTCCTGGTCTTCAATACATTTTTTATCGGTGGCTCCTTTCCGCGGTTCTTTTACAGTAAAATAAACTATCGCGGAAAATATGACCCCGGGAATTCCCAGGGTATAAAATGCATTGCGCCATCCGAGATGATCGTTCAGGAAGCCTCCCATAATAAAGCCCATTAACATACCCAGGTAGATCCCCGTGGAATAAACAGAAAGAGCAGTTGACCGTTTCTCGGGAGGAAAATAATCGGATATAATGGCATGAGCTGAAGGGCTACCGCCGGCCTCTCCCACACCCACCCCGATACGTGCAAGCAGTAGCTGGAAAAAGTTTCTTGCCAGTCCTGAAAAGGTGGTCATGAAACTCCAGAGTCCCAGCGATATTACCACAATGTTTTTGCGGTTGCCCTTATCGGCCAGGCGTGCTATCGGAATACCCAGTGTAATGTAAAAAATGGCAAATGTAAAGCCTGAAAGCAGGCCCAGCTGGGTGTCGCTCAGGTGTAATTCCGTTTTTATGGATTCCTGCAGGATGACCAGGAGCTGACGGTCGATAAAATTAAAGACATAGACCAGGGTGAGCATCACCAGGACATAATGCCGGTAACCAAATCTCTCGACTTTCATATTCCATACTTTTTTATATCAGCAGGCACGGCTTCCTTAAGGCCTGGTCAACGACTTTTTGATCCAGTCTAAAAAACCGCCACCACTGCCTAATCATTTAATGCCTGGTAGACCAACTGCTTGAAAGCTTTATCGGTATCGGTCACGTGTGATCCCCACATCTGCCTGTAGAGCAGCACAATCATATCTTCTTTCGGATCCACCCAATAGCTGGTTGAAAATACGCCTCCCCAGGCATAGGTTCCTGCCTGACTCGGGCCAAGACGGCTGCCGGCTTCGGTAATAATGGAAAAACCAAAACCAAATTTGTTTTCAGTATAAGTCACGGTCAGGTCACCGATCTGGTTCATGGTCATCATCCTGACGGTATTACGCGAAAGAAGCCTGACGCCATTATAGCTCCCGCCATTGAGAAGCATCTGCAGAAGGATCGCATAGTCCTTTATACTTGACGATAAGCCACCTCCGCCTGAAAAATAATCAGTATGTTTCAGCGGGTAACTCATATCCATACTCCCGTTAAACAGGAATGCCTGTTTATGAATTCCCGTGGAATCTTCAAGAAAGAAGTTGACCAGCTTATAAGCTTTTTCGCGTGGTACGTTAAAATAGGTATCATTCATACCCAGGGGCTTGAAAATCTTCTGTGTAAAATACTCTTCGAGGGTCATTCCCGACCATATTTCTATTAAGTAGCCAAGGAGATCGGAACTGAGGCCGTATTTCCATTTTTGTCCGGGTTGAAAAAACAAGGGCAGGTGTGCAAGCCGGGTCATGGCATCGGATAATGTCGGGTTTTTTGTGCCGACACCCCCTGTCAGGGAGTATTTGGCATAAATGGCATTTTCCATAGGTGTACCGATACCGGGATACCCCAGGCCGGAAGTATGAGTGAGGAGATCCCTGATGGTGATAAAACGATTTGCGGGAACGGTAGTGAAAGTGGTATCCGCAGGATGAAACTCATTTAGCACTGATGTGGTATAGTAAGCCGGGATGTACTTATAAACAGGGTCGTCAAGCGAAAACTTGCCCTCTTCCCATAACATCATGGCTGCCACGGTAGTGATTGCTTTAGTCTGGGAGGCAATCCTGAAAATACCATTTTTGTCCAGCGGCTCCCGGGTAACAAGATTATTATAGCCATAAGCTTTATGAAATATGATCTTGCCCTTCCTGGCAATCAGGGCAACTGAACCATTGAGCCATTTGTTCTTTACCCAGTTATTCATTGCTGTGTCGAGCCGTGCAAGCCGCTGGCTTGAAAAACCGGCGGTCTCAGGCGCCGAAATCTTCAGGACTTTATCATTGGTCTGGGCAAAACCGCTTGAGACAAGCAGGAGAAGCAAAGCAACAATAGCCGGTATCCTGTAGCTGTTGTTCCTGAATAAGGCAGTTATTCTTTTCATGTTTATAAGTTTATTTGTTATCCGAATTTTCTTCAAAATTTCTTTGCCTGAGGACATATTTCCGGGTCTTCCCGACAGCGGTCTTTGGTATTGAATCTATAAAGGTGAACCTGTCGGGAATAGAGAATTTCGCGACTTTATCCTTAAGGAACTCCTTCAGTTCCGCGGCAGTGGCTGACCGGCCTTTTTTTAAAACGATAAAGGCATGGGGCCTTTCCATCCATTTATCGTCGGGAACTGCGATCACCGCTGCATCTTCCACCGAGTGATGGCTCATAAGCAGGCTCTCGAGCAATATGGAGCTTATCCATTCCCCTCCCGATTTTATTATGTCTTTGTTCCTGTCCTTGAGATCGATATAACCGTTGGGATGAATAACAACGATATCCCCGGTCTTTAACCAGCCGTCGTCAGTGAAATTGCAGGCAGGTTCTTCTGACATATAGTATCCCGATGCCACACACGGGCCCCGTACTTCGAGCTCGCATAAAGACTTGCCATCCCAGGGCACCAGTCCGTTTTCACCCCTGCCACGGATCTCGAGCAGTGGAATGGGGTGGCCCTGTTTTTTAGCGAAGTCAAACTGATCATCCTCGCTTTTTGCTTTAAGCTCACTCGTTATTATTGCACTGCTTCCCAACGGGGAAAGCTCAGTCATACCCCAGGTATTAAGTACGGTTATCCCGTGTTTTTCTTTATAGTCCCTTATCAGGTTTTGCGGAACTGCGGAACCGCCCAGGATGATCTTTTCCAGTCTGAGCTGATATTGTTGAGGGTGATCGGCCAGGTAGTTCAGGATATTTACAAACACTGTGGGTACGCCCCCTGTAATCGTTACCTGGTGATCAGCCATAAGGGTCAGTAAACTTGGAGCGTCAAGGTATGGTCCAGGTAATACCTGGGCGGCACCTGAAAATGCTGCACAGAAAGGGAATCCCCAGGCTGCCGCGTGAAACATGGGTACAACCGGTAATACCACATCACTTTCTTCAATGCCTATGCCTGTGCAGCTGAATAAAAATGACATCGCATTCAGGACCACTGAACGATGTGAATAAAGAACTCCCTTGGGTTTGCCGGTGGTACCGGAAGTATAACAAAGCAGGGCAGCTGTGTTTTCATTGCCGTTAAATTGGTTGAACCCCTCATCTGCGCCTAGATCAAGCGCTTCTTCATATACAAGGTAACCGGCAGGAACAGGTTTTTCCGACTGCCGTATTACAATGACTTTTTCAGGCTTAATGCATGGTGAGAATTTTTCAAAAAGAGGCAGGAGCTCCTGGTCGACTATGATAATTTTGTCTGCGGCATGATTTACAATGTATTCCAGGTCCTCTGCACCGAGGCGGATATTGAGTGTATGCAGTACCGCGCCCATGCATGTAACGGCAAAATAGGCTTCGAGGTGCTGATAGTGGTTCCAGCAAAAAGTTGCAACCCTGTCGCCTTCCTTCACCCCCAGATATTTAAGTACCCGGGATAATTTTTTTACCCTTCCTGCCAGGGACCTGTAGTTATAATTATGAATGCTCCTGCCGGGCAGGCAGCTTGTGATTTCCTTATGCCCAAAAAGCCTTTCGGCCCTGTCGAGGATCAGGGGAATTATCAGCTGGCGATTCATCATTAAGCCTTCCATGGACCCTGAATCAGATTACTTCAAATAACCCGGCAGCGCCCATCCCTCCTCCGACACACATAGTGCATACCACATATTTCACGCCCCTCCTTTTCCCTTCAATAAGGGCATGGCCCACCATGCGGGCTCCCGACATACCGTAAGGGTGTCCTATTGAAATGGAACCCCCGTCGACATTCATCAGGTCGTTGGAGATGCCCAGTTTGTCGCGGCAATAGATTACCTGGACAGCAAATGCCTCGTTCAGTTCCCAGAGTCCGATATCGTCTATCTTAAGCCCGTGCTTTTTCAACAGTTTCGGAACTGCAAAAACGGGTCCGATCCCCATTTCATCGGGTTCACAACCGGCCACTGCTATCCCCCTGTAGATACCTATCGGGTTAAGCCCAGATCTCTCTGCCCTTTTTGCTTCCATCAGCACGGACGCCGAAGCACCATCGGAAAGCTGGCATGCGTTTCCTGCCGTAATTGTGCCACCTTCATTCACAAGCCTCAATCCGTTCAAAGCTTCAATGGTCGTTCCAGGCCTGTTGCCTTCGTCACTGGTCAGCAGTACTTCCGTAAAACTCTCCTCCCTGCTTACCTTGTCGATTAACTGTTTAGTTGTTTTCACTGGGATTATTTCTTTATCAAACCTGCCGTCAAGCTGGGCCCGGGCTGTACGCATCTGGCTCTGGAAGGCATACCCGTCCTGTTGTTCACGGCTGATATTGTACCGTTTTGCAACAATCTCAGCTGTCTGGAGCATGGGCATATATATTGCAGGGTGCAGGTCAGTAAGGTTTTTATCTATTCTCCGGAATGTACTCATATGTTCGTTCTGCACCAGGCTTATGGATTCTACCCCTCCCGCAACCACGATTTCCATGCCTTCATTTATAATCTGATGGGCCGCGATCGACATTGACATCATGCCGGATGCACACTGCCTGTCGATGCTCATTCCCGGCACGGTAACCAGCAGGCCCCCTGCCAGTGCTGCCAGCCTGGCAATATTGGGGTAAGCAGTGCCCTGGATCATGGCACAACCCATTATCACATCATCAACCACTCCGGGATCAATATTTGCCCTTGAGAGTGCCTCTTTTATGACCCACCCTCCCATTGTGGGAGCCGGTGTGTAATTAAGCGAACCCGAATATGCCCTGCCTATGGGTGTGCGTGCCGTGGAGACTATCAGTGCTTCTTTCATTTTCCGATGTTTTACATAATAACTACCTGGCAAAGCCGCCATCAATATTCAGACATACTCCGTTTATATACCTTGCTTCATCCGAAGCCAGGAAAAGATTGGCATTTGCGATATCGCCGGGCTGGCCCCAGCACCCGAGCGGAACCTGGGTAATCATCTGATCCCTCACCTCCTCAGGCATCCTGTCAGTCATTTCAGTCGAGATAAAACCCGGGGCTATGCAGTTCGCGGTAATGCCATATTTACCCAGCTCGAGTGCCCATACCTTGGTCATCCCGATTATGGCCGACTTGGTGGCAACATAGTTTGTCTGGCCATAATTGCCACGCATACCTACCACCGATGATGCAGAAATTATCCTGCCGTATTTCTGGTCCTTCATGACCGGGGCCACGGCCCTGGTGCAATAGAATACTCCTGTCAGGTTAACCGATATCACCTCATTCCATTCGTCATTGGTCATTTTAAGAAGGGTCCTGTCTTTTGTAATACCGGCATTATTGATCAGAATATCTATTTTCCCAAAATGTTCTTTAGCCTCATTTACGGCCGAGATCACCGCGGGTTCATCGGCTACCGATAACTGGTTAAAGATTGTTTCGCAGCCACCCGAGTTTAATTGCTCCGCCACCTCACGGCCTTTCTGTGAAATATCCCACAGGATGAGCTTTGCTCCTTCCCCGGCAAATCGTCTAGCCGTAGCCAGGCCAATACCGTTTGCGCCACCGGTAATTAACGCCACCTTATCCTTTAGTCTCATGATAATTACAGTTTATAGTAAACAGAACTAAAGTTTGAAGAAAATCCAGAAATGAAATTTATCAAATGATAAGAAATACAGCTAAGCAAGAAGAGTTTTCCTTATTCTGCTTAAAGACACAGGGGTTATCCCCAGGTAGGTTGAAAGATGCTGAAGCGACACCCTTTGAAAAAGATCCGGCCGCCGTGTAATCAGATCAATATATCGTTCTTTCGCTGTTTTACATATAAATCCTTCTATTCTTTTAGTGGTCTCTATATAGACCTTTTCAAGCAGCTGCCTGAAAAAATTGCCCCAGACGGGGTATGTGGCATAAACGTACTGGAGATCGTCGAAGCTTATCTGGAGCAAGTGGCATTCTTCGAGTGTATGCACATTTTCAAAAGTGGGGGTCTGGGTCAGGAAACTGATATAAGCCGACAGCAGCTCATTTTCCTGAGCAAAATGCCGTGTAATTTCCACCCCGTTTTTCAGGTAATAGTTGCGGATCAGGCCCGAGCAGATAAAATATATGTGCCTGCTTGTCTGTCCTTCACGAAAAAGATACTCATTTTTCGGAAGCCAGAGCTCCTTAAAATACGAGGCTATATCCACCCATTGTTCATCGCTTAAAGGGATATACGTCAGAGCCAGTTTTTTAAGCTGATCCAGACCCGATATTGTACTGTCCATACCTGTTTGATATATCCAACTCAAAGATAATAATTAGAAATAAGAATCCGTGTTGATAATTTATGCTTAGCAGTTTGATTGCCTGGTTGATTGAATGACCGAAGGTACCAGTCAATGAGAAATCGAAAGGCAGAAAACCCGGCTGCTATAGCTGACAGTCTAAATGGCATGATTGAGTGCCTGTTCACCGGCAGGTGAGTGTGAGGAGAGGGGACCGGATCAGCCTGCCTGCGGAAATGCAGGATACAGTAAGCAAGGGTTGCTTAATTAACTGCCCTGTCAGCCAGGATCTTAATGTCTTTTACCTCGATCACATTTTTTTCATAGCCATCGTGCGCAGCTGAAATCATCGCCTTCCCGATCTGGCTCATGGTGAAAATTATGTTGGGGACCATCAACTTAATGAAAGGGAAGAGCCAGGAGACGTATTTATAGAACCCGGGAATGTGCTTCTGCCCTTTTGTTATTTTCATAAACCCGGGCCTGAATGCAAAGACTTGCTTGAAGGGAAGCTTCATAAGATCATTCTCAGTCTTCCCCTTCACCCTGGCCCACATGACCTTTCCCTTTTCGGTGCTGTCGGTGCCGCTGCCGCTAACATATACGAACGACATCCGCGGATTGGGTCCGACTGCCCTGGCAAAATTCATTGTAGTGTCATAGGTGATGCGCCTGTAATCATCTTCCTTCATCCCCACACTGCTCACTCCCGCACAGAAGAAACAGGCATCATATCCCCTTAGCCTGTCATCGTTCTCCTTCAGCGAAAGAAAATCGGTTACAATGTACTCATTCAGGTTGGGATGGGTTATTCCCGACGGCTTCCGGCTCACACTCAATACTTCATCTATCACCCTGTTGTCAAGACATTCAAGTAAAACACCCTCGCCTACCATTCCCGTTGTTCCTGTTATTATGACTTTCATATTATTCTTCTTTAGCTGTTTCGACAACAAATGTAGTCATTCAATCTTCAAATATAAGGGTTTGAAATAGTCTGTGCCATAAATAATTGTCGTGTCAGATTTATTGAATACTGAATTATCCAGGGAAACAGGCGAGGCTTATTCAAGTATAATCGGCGTAACTACCGGAGATCATATAGTTTTATTTAACTTTATACCTATGTGAAAGCTTGGCATTATAATGAAACTGACATTTTTATTGAGGATGTTGATTGATATTCTGAGGTATTGATTAATTAATAATGAGTCATTTCTTCTGTACTGGCCAGTGATTTATATTTTTATCCGGGTCAATACAAGCATAATTAATATTGTCAATGGAGTATCCCTGTTCAAATTAGCTCACATGAAAAATATCTTAAGAATTGTATTTCTTATTCCGCTAATGACTTTGTCGGTTTATTGCAAAAAGAATCCGGCTTTCCCGGTTTTGAGTACCGCTCCTGTTTCAAAGATAACTGCAACAACAGCGAAGTCTGGTGGAAATGTAACCAGCGATGGTGGATCACAAATTACAGCAAGAGGTATCTGCTGGAGTGTATCTGATAACCCTGTTGTATCTGATAATAAAGCAGCCGAAAGCAGTGGACCTGGTTCCTTTACCTGTGATCTTTCACATCTCAGTCCCGGTACGAAATACTATATCAGGGCATACGCAACAAACAGTACAGGAACCAGCTATGGATCTTCGGTTTCATTCACCACCCTTGCCAGTAATTACGTAACAGATATCGATAGCAATTCTTACCGGGTCATAGCCATTGGTACCCAGATCTGGATGGCAGAAAACCTCAGATCCACGAAATATAATGACGGGACACCGATCCTCCTGGTAACTGACACCAGTCAATGGAGATCTGCAAATCGGACAGGTGCTTATTGCTGGGTCAATAACAATCCTGTTAATAAATATAAGTACGGGGCTATTTACAACTGGACAGTAGTTGATCAATATTATAATTCATTGAAAAATGTATGCCCTTCAGGGTGGCACGTTCCTGAAAAAGCCGAATGGTTAATTCTTAGGAATTATCTGATTCAAAACGGGTATGGTTATGGAGGAGACAGCCTGGAAATAGCGAAATCAATTGCTTCTATTTCGGGTTGGGAAACAAGCTATGGTGCAGGGATGGTTGGCAATGATCAGGTTTCAAACAACAGTTCAGAATTTAACGGCCTGCCGACAGGTACCAGATTGTATGACGGGACATTTCAGACATTCGGCCGATGGGGAAGCTGGTGGGCACAACCTGATGATTATACTTTAAGCTATTCTCCCTGGTGCATTGTAATAACATACGATAACAACATTATTTCTTTCCTGGGTTTAGGCGAGACATATGGTTCATCAATCAGGTGCCTTAAAAACCAAGATGATAAACCGTAAGAAAGGTACTTACCGGTTAAGCCGGGAAGAGTGCCGGGTCGTATAAAATGATCAGGCTATGGCTGTTATCCTTATCCCAATGAAAAGGACGTCATCAACCTGTTCACGGTCACCCTTCCATTCTGAGAATTCCTTTTCAAGACGGTATTTCTGCTCCACCGGAGGTAAAATATAAATCTCGCTCAGTATCCTCTGAAGATTTTTCGACATAAACTTTTTACCGGTTTTCTGACCTACCTGGTCCGCATAACCGTCAGAAAAAAGATAGATCATGTCGCCCGGCTGAGTTCTGATCATCTGGCTCGTGAAATGCAGTTTTGAATCATAAGTTATTTTCCCTATCGGGAACTTATTCCCTTTATAGACATCAAGGCCGCCGTTACTGACGATATACAGCGGACTGAATGCACCTGAAAATTCAATCATCCCGTTTTTCCGGTCCATTGCTATAAGTGAAATATCCATCCCGTCATTTATTGCCTTCTCATCGTGATGAAGCAGGGTCTCCATGACTTCCACATTAACCTGGTTAAGTATTTCGGCTGTCCTGAATACAGATTTTTCCTTTACCACCTTGTTCAGTGCATACTGACCAATAATTGACATGAACGCTCCCGGCACTCCGTGACCCGTGCAATCCACGGCCGCGATAAAGAGATATTCCTCATTTTCACAGAACCAGTAGAAATCACCGCTGACAATATCTTTCGGCAGGAACAAAATAAATGTGTCCTGAACCGTATCTTCCCTCTGCAGCAGGGCATGCTGTATTCTCTCGGCATAGTTAATGCTGCTGATTATCTCTTCTTTCTGGTTATTCGCAATCTGGTACAGTCTTTCCAGTTCCTCATTAACCATTATGATCCTGTCATTCTTTTCCTTCAGCTCCGAGCTTTGTTTTTCAAGCAGTCTCCGCCGTTCGTCGAGGGCAGCCGAAAGTTTTCTTGAACGTTTCAGGCTGTACCGGTAAAGCAGGATGAGTCCTACTGCCAGAATAAGTATTATTGCAAGCCCCAGGATAACTATCCTTTGAAATGACCTGTTCTTCTCAAGTATCACTACTTCAGCCTGCTTTTTCGAAACCTCAAACCCGGTCCTGAGATCTGCCATCTTTTGCACATTTTCGATATTCTTTAAGCTATCGTTGGCGCTTAAAAAAATACCCTGGAAATAGTATGCGCTGTCGTACCTTCTGGTGACCCCGAATAACGAAGCAAGCTTTCCTGCCGCATCACGTTCATACTCCCTGTATTTATTCCTTACTGCTGCCCGATATGCCCTCTCTGCACAATCAATAGCCTTCCTGATCTCGCCTTTATGCTGTAGAATTGAAGCATATTCGATGGTAAATTCAGTGACGCCACGCATATCCTTCTCCCACGTAAGGATGTCAATTGCACTGAGAAGATTGCTTTCCGCCTTATCATAATCTGAAAGCCTGCAATATGCCAGTCCTGAATTCCCCAGGCATAATGCATAATCATATTTAGAGGCATACTTCTTCAACATATCTTTTGTCCTGGCAAGAAATATCAGTGCGCTGTCGTATTTTCCCATCTTATAATAGGCATATCCTAAGTTGTGAAGTGCGGAAGCCAGGTGAACAGAGTCCTTTATCTTTTCATAAATACCGATAGCGCTGTTTAAATAGTACCTGACATTGGGATAGTCTTCCTGTAGGCTGTATGTTTCGGAGACTGATAGGTAGGCGGCTGCAAGACCCTTGTCGTTCCCCTTCTCCCTGTAATAATTTGCTGCCTTTATGAAACATTCGAGAGCGACAGGCAGGTTTCCAGCGTCCATGAGGGCGGCGCCTTTGTAGATGTACGGCTGCGCCGGAGTAATCCTGAGTTTCCCGGCAAGTTCTATGGCCCGGTCGCAGTACCGGATCCTTAATGTATCTTCACTGGTATTCGCAATTATCCTGCAGAGGAGGTCATATTTCTCACGGTCATTCTTAAAAAGGCCATTATCAAGCCTGTGGAGAAGGCTGTCGCCTGACTGAGCGGAGGCAAGGAGAGATGAAGCCAGTATAATAAAGGCAGGTATGAATAAACGTAATGGGCAGTTATTCATTTATTCCTGGTCTGGAGGGGGTACCACTCTGATATATGGATCGAACCGGAAATGCTTTAATCCTTTGGAAAAGTCGATACCATACTCTTCTTTTAATGTATCCTTTGTGTAAGGTGCAATTAATCTGATACCGACATGAGGAACAACTACGGTACCATTTTTAAACACAACTGATTTTGGTTTTATGGGATATATCCTCCTGATTTTTGAAATATGACTATTGGCGTCCAGCTTCCATGTAATGGTATCTCCTGATACAACTGTTGTCACATGATTTCTGCTCCCCTGCTCCTTGTTGGAGTCACGCAACCAGAGGCTGTCGGCACCATTTATTGTAACACGCTTTAAAAAAACTGATACATTTTTGGGATGGCGGGCAGGAGGGTCGGGTTTTTTACTGCCGGCTGTATCACCTCTTGTATTTCCATGTTCAGGCAAAGCTGATCCTGAATTCATCAGCAAGACTGAAAGAATTATCAGCCCCAAAAAAGTAAAGATCTTTTTCATAGCATGTCTGAATTAAAATTTAATGAACGGAGTAAAATGAAATACCCTGATATACTTGTTACCCTGATCTGCCCTTTTAAGAAATTAAAATTCAACCCCCTGATGCTTAGTACTATCAAATTTAAACAATGCATGAACAAAAGTCAATATTATTTTAGCCTTACTCCAATTTACAAGGATATCATCGGTTTGATCATAGTTTCCCTTCCAATCCAAAAAGGCATTTTCGATCAGGTCGTGCTGAACGGAAATTTCTTCCTTCTGCTTTGATATTTCATTGTATGCCGTTTTAAGCTCCCTGTTAAGCATCTCCTCATTGCTCAGGGCATCTGCAAGGCTTTTGGTGAGACGGGCCTGTTTACTCCTGAAAGTTTTTATAAGGTCCAAGACAAAAGGCTGCATGGCACTGTCTCCCTGAAGCAATATGCTCAGTGAGCTGAACCCCTTTCTTGCCCGGCAATAAATTTCAATCTTCCCTCCGAAACTATTTCCTGCCAGAAAGTCCCGGAGCTCTTCAACCATTACCTGCAGCTTTTCTTCATAATACAGGCCATATATCGAATCACCCGGTTCAGAGAGAGCGACAGAATGAAAACCATTCTGCTTCACGAGCCGAAAAACGTTTCTGTATCCCTCCCTGAGGATCGTAGAAGCTTCTTTCGTGCTTTTGCCGGGCGAAGGTCCGATAAGATGGATAATTTTCCCGCAGGCAAGGTTGTAAGCCGGTGTCATGACAGAGGACCCTTCTTCCTGCTCTCCCAGGTCTTTCAGATAAGCAGACAGTCCATTGCCGGCGGCATCATACAACTTGGAGTTTATGCCCAGCGTCCGGGTAAAAAATTTATCAGTGGGATTTACAATAACGTCGGTTTTGGCTAAAGAGATATCTTCAAGCTTCAGATCAATAGTGATCGGCATCAATGGCAATATTATTTTCCGACCCGGTAATTTTCGCCCGGGTCTTAAGCGACATGATTTTATTTTTAAATTTCAAACAAGGGTCATTTTACAGAATCAGCTGAAGCAATCTTTTTCACGACATAGTGAAATATATCTTCATCTGCCCCGAATTTCTTTTCCCTGAGAGTTGCTTCTATCAGATCCGCCTTGCCAGGGAAAACATTCAGGAGAGACTTTTTCGTCGCAGGTATTTTATGAAAAACCAGGTCCATTCCCGCTTCATAATAAGTGACCTTTGAATAAAATTCGTCATACCTCCTGTCGGGACTGTAAAGTTTTTTATAATCTGCCTCCAGGAGGCTTTTAGATTCAATTCTTATGATTGTTGTGGCGCCGTTCGAATACAAAACCTGGCAAAACCTGATCTTATCTGACGGGTGATCAAAACTCATCCCCCTGGTTGTCCTGAAATAAAGCCTGCCTTCATTTGAATTGATAATCACTTCGTCAATTATATCGATCGGCAGCATCATCTGCTTGCCAGAAACAGGATGGATGAAATTAAGCTGGTTCTTGTAAACGTCAAGGTTGGAATTTATTTGCAGATACCTTGTCAGCGAATTTACCTTTACAAGGGCAGGAAGCATCTCGCTGAACAACATTGGACTACCCTGTACACCTTCATACCTTGTATCAAAACCTTTTCCCCCGATCGATATCGGTGAAATATTTGCAATATCATCGATATTCTGCTGTCCGTAGAAACCTTTCTGGTTAGGTTCCGTATTTTGTGCTTCAGTGCTGCAAAGGCAAATTGTTGCAAGGCAGAAAACAGCAGCATATTCTTTTAAGATTTTCATCCAGTCTCCCGGTTTAACGGTAAATTTATGAAAAAGCAACAATATGACAGTCTTTCCTGTTATCCTTATACTGATTTAAAATCTAAATTTGCATCCTTGATTCTGAAAACATGATACACGACAAAACAATAGCGCTTATTGCCCATGATGCAAGGAAAGCGGACATGATAGAATGGGTTAAATACAATGTCGAGACCCTGTATATAAACAGGCTTGTATGTACCGGCACCACAGGTAGCCTTATAGAAAACACCCTTATTGATTATGCCCGGTACAACAAAATAAACGAGCCATATGTCCTTACAAAGATGAAATCAGGTCCGATGGGTGGTGACGCCCAGATCGCTGCCATGGTAGTGGAGGGGAAAGTCGATCTGTGCGTGTTCCTCATCGACGACCTCTCGGCAAATCCCCATGAGGCAGATATAATGATGCTCCTGAGACAGTGCAGGATACATAACATACCAGTAGCCTGCAACAGGCATTCCGCGGACCTTATGATAACTTCCGACCTGTGGTTCAGGGATTACAAACCCAGTACGCCGACATACCAGAAATTCGACAGGGAAGAGTACCTGAAATGACGGGAAGAAGTTAACTGCCCGGGGCGAAAAATCTCACGGGTCAGTTCAGCCGCGAAGTGAGCCTTGAGACGCCCCCAGGACAGCTGAAGTTGCTGATGCCAGGGCTGTTTATTAAGATATTAAAAATTCAATAGAGTATTCCATATGAGCACAAATATCAAAGCAGGATTGTTCAGTATCGGACTGGATACTTACTGGGGTCAGTTTGAAGGTCTCCTCGATAAGCTTATTGCAAACAAGGAGATCACCAAGAGAAAAATCGAAGAGACAGGCGCAACGGTTATTGATGCAGGTATGGTTGATAATCCAGGCAAATCGGTAGCTTCAGCAGAATTATTCAGGAAGGAAAATGTTGATATTGTCTTCCTGAATATTTCGACATATGCACTGTCGCATAATGTGCTTCCCCTTCTTCAAAGAGTGGATTGCCCTGTAATAGTGCTGAACCTCCAGCCCGAAAAGGCTATCGATTACGCAAGCTTCAACTCCCTCGGAGACCGTGGAAAGATGACGGGCGAGTGGCTTTCATTCTGCCAGGGCTGCGTTACCCCGGAGCTCGCAGGTGTTTTCAGCCGTTCGGGGATAGGTTACCACCTCATCACAGGATACCTTGCCGAGGAATACGTGTGGAAAGAGGTTGAGGGGTGGCTCAGGGCCTGTTCGGTAAGGAAGGCGCTGATGAACTGCAATGTAGGTGTCATGGGGCATTACTACAGCGGAATGATGGATGTCTACAGCGATATTACACTGCTTGCCGCCACATTCGGTTGTCATTTTGAACTGATTGAATTCGGATCGCTTAAGAAGCTCCGGGATGAAGTAACAAATGAGGACATCATCCTGAAAATGGACAAATTCACTGATTGGTTTAATGTCTCTGCCGGGTGCCCGCCTGAAGATCTTAAGGAATCGGCCAGGACATCTGTCGCACTCGACAGGCTTGCCGAAAGGCATAGCCTCGGGGCCCTGGCCTATTATTATGAAGGTGAAGGCGACCCGGCGTACCAGAAAATTGTGACAACGCTTATCCCCGGAATGACAATGCTTACCGGATCAAATATTCCCGCTGCCGGGGAGTGCGAGATAAAGAACTCCCTGGCAATGAAGATCCTGGATGCCTTCGGCTCGGGTGGCTCATTTTCTGAATTCTACGCAATGGATTATATCGACGATGCAGTACTGCTGGGGCACGACGGACCGGCTCATATCGGGATTGCGGAAGGGAAGGTCGGCCTGGTGCCCCTCCCTGTTTTTCACGGGAAACCAGGGAAAGGGCTCTCAATACAGATGAAGGTCGCCAACGGGCCGGTAACAATATTATCCGTCTGCCAGGTAGCCGGCGGAAAAATTAAGCTGCTTGCCGCCGAAGGTGAATCCGTTGCCGGTCCGACACTGCAGATCGGCAATACAAACAGCAGGTACAGGTTCAGCATACCGGCAAGGGAATTCATTAACAGGTGGTCAGGGGCAGGTCCGTCACATCACTGCGCGATAGGAACAGGTAAATTATCATCATTAATAAAAAAGCTTGCTGAATTGCTCAGGATCGAATACTTACAAATCTGCTGAGGGTTTTCTTCCAGGCTATCACATTTGACAGGATGCCATTTATTGATAACTTTGGCCCCTTGATTTCAAAATCCAGGCCATGAACGAACGGATATGGAACAGGGATTACATCTTTCTCATCCTCTCCAACTTCCTGATGTACATAACGTATTATGCCATACTTTCAGCATTACCCATATACCTGGTAACGGAGCTGCATGCTACCAAGGTGCAGGTTGGCACCGTTGTGGGAGCCTATACGGTTGCTTCGGTACTGGTAAGGCCCTTTTCGGGCTTCACCCTTGACCGGTTCGGGAGACGGACAATCTTTCTTCTCGGGCTGGTACTCTATTCTTCGCTGATTGCCGGCTACCTGGTTGCCGTTACAATTTTATCAATAATGATCCTGAGGATTGCACAGGGATTGGTATGGGCATTTACAACTGTTTCGGGTGCCACGATAGCTGTTGATATCACACATCCTTCAAAACGTGGTGAAGGTATTGGATATTTTGCCCTTTCAACCACACTTGGGATGTCCGTCGGCCCGGTAATCGGTCTTTTTGTATGCCACCACTGGGGATATACGGTAATGTTCATTTCGGGTTGTTTTATCGGCGTGACCAGCCTGCTATGTGCACTGGCCATAGACCTGAGAAAAAGGTTCATTGTCGGAAAGCATATCAGGTTTGAGTGGGGCAGCCTGTTCGAGAGCAATTCAATCCGCCCTTCATTCAATGTCTTCATAACAAACATTGCCTACGGGGGACTTATGTCATTTATTGCGCTCTACGGAAGGGAGATCGGAATACAAAACTCATCGCTGTATTTCCTTATTTTCTCAATAGGTATAGCGGCCGCAAGGCTGATGGTAGGAAAGGAGTTCGACAGGAACGGCCCGGGAAGGATAGTTACGATCTGCATGAGCCTGCTCGTTATCGGTTTTCCACTGCTTGGCTTCGCTAAGAGCGCTTTCCCTTTTTACCTCTCGGCGATTATAATAGGATTTGGCAACGGGGTCATCTTTCCGACGTTCCAGTCGATGATCAATAACATTGTCGATCCGGCCCGGCGAGGGTCGGCAAATTCAACTCTTTATACGGCAATCGACCTGGGGATGGGTTTGGGAATGATCATCGGCGGGCTTATCGCCGAGTATTTCTCTATCTCCGCGATATTCTTCCTGAGCGGTCTGCTGTGTATTGCGGCACTCGTGTTCTTTCGATCGGTTGTCCTGGGATTCTACGGCAGCCGGCTGAAGGATTAATTCAAAAATCAATGTCCTGCCGCTGATGAAGCTTTAACCACCTTTTTCCCTGTCAGGTCCGTAAATGGGGTTTTTACTCCGGTAAAATCGTTGTTAAGTAAAAAGATGTTGCCTGATTTTTCACCTCTAATTTCCAAAAAGCTATTAACAGCGCTGCCCGGAACCGTATTTGAAACCACTGCATTTTTCACATCAGTCATCCTGACAACAGGCACAGCAGGCGATCCTGCTAACGAGGCGGCTTTAAAGTTATCGATTTGAAGCCCGTCAATTTCGTTGAGCGACAATGCACTCTGCCAGTTACTGAACTCAGTTCCTTCGCGGATGACCTCCACGTCTTTCAGCTTCAGGTTCCTGACCTGCCTGAATGAAATCGCATCTGTCGATTTATCGTATGGAACAGAGGGATCGTGTGAGAGGTAAAATTTGAAGTTATTAATAGTAATATCTTCCATCCAGTTGTCGGGATGACCGTTGCAGAAGCACGAACCGGTGCCCCTGGCAATAATATTGGTAAGAAGCACCCTCCTGATCTTCCCGGCTGGCTCCTCGTCATTTTCGGGTTTTACGCTTTTGTGAACTTCACATCTTCTTTTGACATTGAAATGCAGGGGGTCGCCGTCGCCCCACCAGAACCAGTCGCGGCGGGTACAGTCAATTACAAGATTTGAGATGGTAATATCGCTCACCAGCCCGCCGTCGAAATCCATGAAGGCGATGCCGCGGTTTGAGTTCAGTATTACGCAGTTGTCGATCGTAACATTACGCACCGCGTTCATATTCCCGTCGCAGAATTTAATGGCACTTGACGAGGAGGTCAGCCTGCAGTTGGTGACGGTAATATTTTCACAGGGAAGTGCAGGTCCGAACCAGTTCATCGAATAGAACACCAGGGCATCATCACCGGTTTCAACAGTGCAGTTTGAGATATGCATATCCCTGCAGCCGTCGGGATCAATCCCGTCGGCCCATACACCGTCTTTCAGGCTGGAATGAATGTAGAGCCCGTCGATGACAGTTCTCTCACAGTTGACAGGGTTTATTGTCCACGAAGGTGAATCGATGAAAGAGAGCCCGCGGATAGCCACATCCCTGCAATGAACCAGAAGAACAAGCTTGCCGAACTGATCCGTCCTGGGAAATGAGCGCGTGAGCGGTTTCCCGAGAGCCGACATCAATTCCTGGTTGGGACGGATAAAATCATCCTCGATATTGTTTTCTCTCCATTCGTACCCGGCCTGCCCGTCGACGACACCCCTCCCCTCGATTGTAATATGCTCAACATTCTCGCCGAATATAAGTGCATCTTTCGGAAATGCCTCCTTCAGCTTAATCGAATATAATGTGGCACCTGCCTCAATGTACAGCCTTACATTGTTCCTCATGAACAGTGTTCCGGACAGATATTTGCCGGCAGGCAGGTAAACCATACCTCCCCCTGCTTTTTCACAGGCATCGATTGCCTTCTGAATTGCAGCCTGATCGTTCTGAACCTTATCACCTGCAGCCCCGAAGTCCCTGACATTAAATACCTGGTTACCCGTCTGGGCCCGCAGAAAAAGAGATCCGCCCAGAAACAGAAAAAAGAGGAATTTTTTCATATTGAGATACAGTTAGGTTAATGAAACAGAAGGATGCGGGGTATGGGATATGAGGTATGAGCATGGTGTTTTGTGATGCTCTTACCTCACAATCAAACCTCTCATTTAATCATTTTATTTTCAGCAGCAGGTCCTTCACGGCATCCTTGTGAACCATGAAATCCATCATCTTGAGCTTAACATAGTCTTCCGTGAAAAAGTAATAGCCGAATTCGGGTGCGTTCGGGTCATTATTTCTTGAACCTGAGCCTGAATCCTTGATAAGGTACCAGTCCTTACCATCTTTCTCCATATAGCCTACAAGATGCATTCCATGATCGTCGGTGGTGGTACCGTTTGTGAACCTGAACTGCCTCGCATCATCATTGATATAAGCTGATGGAACATCAAAATCGGGAACCATTGCAACCTGTGACTTCCTGTCAAATCCGGCTTCGGATACATCGCCGCCGATGGATGCCGAATAACCTGTACGGACGGCTTTCTTAAGTGTCTCCATGAAGACATCGAGGGGAACGTTGCAATAATCGGCGCTGTGCCACCAGTTATCGGGCACTTTGTATTCCACGTGCCGGTAAAAAGGCTCCTGCTCATATGAAAGTATATCAACATAATCGTCGGGGTTTATCCTGATATAATCGTGCATATACTGGAGGGGAGTCATTTTTTTGCCTTCCACCGTCACTTCAGAGGGTGGTTCGCCAATATAATGTTTCAAAATCGACTTTATGGTGGAAACAGCAGCATTTTCGTCCCATGCGGAGCTGGCTTTCATCCAGTTGAGATAGCCGGTCATCTCGGCAATCATATCGGCATGGCTGGGAAACTTCCTGCCGTCGAGAAGGCCCGTATAATCCGACTCCGGGACAGCTCCGTATTGTTCCCAAATTCTGGTCACCGCATTTGCCTCGGAACCTTCGGCAAATTCGGAATTACCCCGTTCTTTTACATACCTCCTGACTTTCTCAACATATTCCCAGTAAACCGTGTACATCTCCGAAAGTTTGACCTTCATCTTATTAATCCTGTAAACTTCAGATTCAAGAAAGGAGGTGGTTGAAAAACACCAGCAGGTGTTTGAATTTCCCTGCGAGATGGGGGGGTTATGCCAGGACTGGCTTTTATAAAGGGCCACTTTGTTGGGAAGCTGCTGGCCGACCAGATCCACGGCAAATGATTTTCCATCCGGCTGGGATGCATGCTTTTCCTTCATGTCCCTGACATCCTTCAGGATAGTGTTCTGGAAATAGCCGGCTTCATTTGTCCTGAATACCGCCTTGTCCTTGTTCTGCCCGAAGGCAGGCAATGCGAATATTGCACCCACGATGATGACGCTGATAATTGTTCTGATTTTCATGGCGAAAGTATTTTATTTACTGTTTCTAAAAGTATTATTTTTTAATCCGGTTATTGCTGAAATTCATTATTCGCATGTCACTTTTGTTTAAGTGTCATGCGGTCCTCTTTCAATTGTCAATGGACTGTCCTGCAAGAACCAGGAACCTGACCCCGGTGTCATCGCGGTCGGTCCCCTGGGTTTGTTTCATGAGAACACCTACCACATCTTCGACAGGATCGGCAAAATAATTGGTATTGAAATAGCCTCCCCATGAGAAGGTTCCTTCACTTCCGCTGCCCCCTTTATCCTGTCCGTGTTTTGTAAGGACCGAGAATGCAAGGCCGTAATAGTTTTCCGCATCTTCACCCCACACCTTCTGGTTCTGGTTTCCCATTATCGCTTTAATGGTTGTCCTGCTCAGTACCCGGTGCCCGTTAAGTTCGCCCCCGTTCAGGTACATCTGCAGGAAAGTTGCATAATCCTTCGCGGTGCTGGTCAGACCCGCTCCACCTGCAAAATATTTCCTTGGGCCGGTAACCGGATAATCAGGATCGTAAAAAGTTTTCGGGAACCTTACCCATTTACCATTTTCCATGTGCTGGACCGAAACCAGCCGGGAGGCTTTGCTTCCGGGCAGGTAGAACCAGGTATCTTCCATCCCGAGAGGTTCAAAGATCCTTTCCTTCAGGAATTTGTCGAACGGCATTCCTGATTTCAGCTCTACCAGGTAAGCAAGGATATCCAGCCCTTCGCTGTAACTGTATTTTTCACCGGGATTAAAATGCAGAGGCATTCCGGCAAGCTTTTTAATGTTTTCAGCTACAGAGACATCGGCAGTGGTGAATGCGTCAATTATTCCTGCTTTCTGGTAGATCTTCCTGAAACGGTCATCGCCGTCGATCATCCCGTAGCCCACCCCGGATGTATGTGTCAGCAACTCCCTTAAGGTTATTTCGCTGGCAGCCGGTATGGTAGTGTAGCTGCTGTCCTTCGGGTTAAAATCTTTAAGGACTTTCGGGTTTTTGAACTCAGGAATATAAGCTGATATCGGGTCGTCGAGCCCGAACTTCCCCTCCTCCCATAGTATCATAACTGCTGTTGCCGTGACGGCTTTTGTCTGTGATGCGATCCTGAAGATGTCATCATTCTTCATCACCCTGCCCGACTGGTTATCGGCGTAACCGAATGCTTTATGATATACTATTTTACCATGACGTGCAACAAGGGCAACTGCGCCGGGTATTTTATCATCCCTCACTGCCTGGCTGAGGAGGGTATCAATCCTGGCAAGTCTTTCAGGCGACATTCCGACGCTCTGAGGATCGCCCGGGGCAAGTGATATTTTTTTGTTATTGCAGGTTGATGTTGAACAGGACGCCAGCATAACCGACGCTGCAAAGAGCAAAATATAATTTTTCATTGATTCAGGGTTTAACAAAATCAATGAAAGTTACAAATAATGTCAATTGCGGGTACCAGGAAAGATTGTAAAAATAACTCCCCCCTCCTTCCTGTTTGTCAGAGTGAAGGCAAAGCCATGATTTCTCAGGATTTCCTGTGAAAGTGTGAGCCCAATACCCTGTCCGCCTGGCTTACCAGAGAAGAACGGGGTAAAGAGCTTATCGGAAACATCGGGGTCAATTCCCTGTCCATCATCCTCGAAGGTTATTGCCAAGGGTTTTAAGGTTGTGGCTATCCACACTGAGCCATTTTCGCCAATAGCCTCAACAGCATTCTTGATTATGTTTGTAAAGACCTGTTCCATCTGACTCCTGTCTGCAATAATAACAGGATTTGACGGGTCGGGGCTGAAAACCAGGTTTGCGTTTTTTGTCTTTAAAACGGGGAGGAAAGAATCGGCTACGACCTTCAAAGAGCTGTTAAGTTCCATCCTTTCCTTTTCAGGGGCAGGAAGCTTGACAACATTAGAGAAGCCCTGCATGAACCTGTTCATCTGGTAATTACGTTGTATTGCCACATTCAGCACCGAGATGATCTCTTCCCTGTCGTTATCTATAAAAGAAGAAGGGCTAGATACAACACTGGTCATTATCGAATTTACAGGACCGATTGTATTATTTACCTCGTGGGCCATCATCCTTATGATCTTCCCATAAGCCTCCTTTTCAGCTTTCCTTATCTCATCGGTCAGCTCCTCGATTATATAGAAAGGATGCCTGAACCCGTGATCCATGAAGAAAAGCCTTACGCATAAATATTTCCTTCCATCAGCCAGGGCAACGGATTGTTTCTTTTCGTATTCAGCATTACATATCGCCTTTGCCAGATGACTCTCAACCATTGAAAGATGCATGCCCTTGAATTTTCCACCTGTATTGCCCAGGTACCTGGTGGCAGCCCTGTTCAGATCCATTATTTTTTCGTCGAGATCCAGGACGATAATTCCCATTGGAGAAGAATCAATGAGAAGGTCGAGGAAGTGATTTTTTTCTCTTACCGACAGTCTTTCCTCCCTCAGCTGGCTGATCATTGAATTATAAACCTCAATCAATGAATCGACATCCCCGTTCCCGGTCTTTACAAGTGTTGAGCTGAAATCACCTTCCCTGAGCATATTCACGCTCCTGCTCATTGTCTTGTAGGGTCTTAAGATCCTGTCGATTATCCAGACGGTCAGGGCAAAAAGAACAGGTATAGTGATTTCCGATGCGATAAGAAGCACCGGGTTATTCTTATGGAAACAATAATATGCAGTGATAAAGAACAGTGTGAAGACAAATACAAGCCAGATTATGATCAGTCTCCTACTCATCACTGTCGGGTTGGATTCCATGTTTCTCCATCTTCCTGTAGAGAGTGGCCCGGCTTATCCCGAGCTTTTCAGCGCTCCTGGCAATGTTCCTTCCACAGGCATCAAGGGTTTTTATGATCATGTCGCGTTCCATGTCTTCGAGGGTTGAGTGTGCCATGTAGGCGGATGGTGTTTTTATATGTCCTGATTTTTTTGCCAGTATGAAATCATCCGGCATTATTTTATCACCCCTGGATAGCAGGAGGGTTCTTTCAATTATATTTTTGAGCTCCCTTACGTTGCCGGGCCACCTCTGGTCGCCAAGCCACTCCACTGCCGATTGTGACAGGTCCTTGGGTTTAACGGCATAAGTATCTGCAGCACTGAGGGTGAAATATCCTGCCAGTGCAGGGATATCGCCTTTTCTTTCCCTCAGCGGCGGGATCTCAACATGAATAAGGTTGATCCTGTAAAGCAGGTCTTCCCTGAATGTGCCCTTAAGTACCTGGGAGTAGAGATCATGATTCGTTGCAGAAACAATCCTTACATCGACTGTAATGCTTTCGGTTGAACCGAGACGTTCGAAGGTCTGGTCCTGAAGCACCCTTAGCAACTTGACCTGCGACGGCTGATCGAGATCCCCGATCTCGTCGAGGAATATTGTACCGTTATTTGCCTTTTCAAACCTGCCTTCGTGATCTCTTTTTGCATCTGTGAATGCGCCTTTCCTGTACCCGAACATTTCCGATTCGAAGAGTCCCGAAGGTATCCCACCAAGGTTCACCTTCACGAAAGGTTTCCTCTTCCTTGTACTGTATTCATGGATTGCAGATGCAATAAGTTCCTTGCCTGTCCCGCTTTCGCCAGTTATGAGAACCGGGGCGTGCGTTGGCGCTACTTTTTTAACTATCTCAAGTATCTCGAGGAGCTTAGGGTCATTACCGATTATTGACCCGAACTCATCTTTATCCCTGGTCATGACTATTCTCTTGCTCTTTACATTTTCGAGTGAAAGAGAGATAGATGTCTCAAGTATCTTTAATAACTGGGTATTGTTCCAGGGTTTGATTATAAAGTCGGCAGCCCCCAGCTTTATTCCTTTTACAGCCAGTTCCACCGAGCCCCAGGCAGTGATCAGTATAACCGGCAATAAGGGTTTTACTTTCTTAAGCTGCTGCAACAGCGCCAGACCTTCCTCACCGGTGGTGGAAGCGGAAAAGTTCATATCGAGCAGCACCAGGTCAAACTCATCCGATCCGGCATGCCTTATTAAACTTTCAGGCTGTGAGGCATAAGCCGGAACATAATCATTTCGCGATAAAAGGAATCCCAGTGAACTTCTTACTGCCTCATCATCGTCACATATCAATATTCGCCTGCCAGTGGTCATTGGGCCAATTTACGAAACTATTCTGTCTTAAGGGACTCAGCAGGTTGAATTTTAGAAGCCAGGCCCGCGGGTATCCAGGTACTTAACAATACCAGAATCAGCATTATTAAGGCGCTTAGGATTATTGATTCCCCCTTCACACCGGGTTCAACCGGTCTCCTTCCGAAAAACGGGGGAGTCTGTACTATTATGGCAATCACGATGACAAGTGCTGTAAGGGCAATCACCATGCTCTCAGTAATAAGTTGCTGCCTTATTCTTTTCCCCGTGGCGCCTATCGCCCTTCTTATTCCAATCTCATGGACACGGAGGTTTGTATTGTACCATAAGATCCCGATAGTGCCCAGGAAAATATTTATCATTATAAATATTGCAATGATTATGGAGAGAAAATTCCCCTGGTAGCTCTGGCCGTTTTGCTCAACCCTCATATTTTCGAGGGAGTTCAGGCCATCAATTGTCCAGTTTTCAGGATTTAACGTCGTATATACCTGGTTCTCGGCCACCGCCAGCATATCAGCAGCCCTGTTTTCCTTTGTTCTTACCAGGAAAGTGATTCCCATGTAATTCTTTGTGCTTACGCTATCCTTAAAGATAAATGCAAAACGGTCGGGGCTTTCAATATCGCTTCTTTTAAAGCGTTCGGTAACTCC
>Ga0335069_10000428_pt1 | contig 71714 bp, 81 predicted proteins | sample Lox_Sample_11_FD_206714 | JGI IMG/M metagenome (GOLD analysis project Ga0335069, IMG submission 206714) | Soil microbial communities from Loxahatchee National Wildlife Refuge, Florida, United States - Lox_Sample_1.1 | ecosystem: Environmental > Terrestrial > Soil > Wetlands | place: USA...
AACCGTCGCTGCCCTCGATAATCAAGGTTGTAGCGTTCGGGCCAGAGCCACGCAGCACTTCATTCCCTTGATCGGCAAAGTGAAAGCCGTTCACGTAATAAGTGCCCGATGGAAGGTTGACGACATTATGTGTGTCGTCGCAGGTAGCAAGAGCATTCTGAATGGCCGTGTGATTGGCTGCCGCATTTCCCGCGCCGGTCAACAAAGTTGGCGGAGAGCCAGAGCAGGCTACGGTATAGTTCGGAATCGTGAACCCCGCGCTCGTCCAGTCAATCGCACGCGAAGGGTCGAGGAAGGTGGACCAGTTCTGCCCAAACGCCGAATACGAAATCAGCGCTGCCACGAACAGCGCCGCCCAAGCCCTATTTCGCATTGTTCACCACGATTAGGACGGAGTTGGGGGCCATGGATGGGTCGGATTCCAGCGTAGTGTTTAGCGCTGTGGCCAGCTTGGATAGGATATTTAGTTGGTCGCTTGGACCCTTGAACCCAGAACTTTTGATTCTGGTGGTATAGCTATCAGTGGTCTTCGCGGCAGAGTAGACAGGCCCGGCCTTAGCTTTGGGGTTCGGCGCGGGCAAGGAAACGTATTTGGTGTAGATCGTTATCCCTGGCTGAGTCGGACGCTTCATCGATTCCCCGCCCGGAGTCGCCGTGCCTCTAATTCCATGGACTCCAGCGGACAATCTCCTGGCGAACGCGATCGTCTGTTCCGTAGCACCTGGTGCCCATTCGACGGTAACGCTGGGTCCGACCTGTCCGATCGAATTAAACACGCTGACCAGCAAGGCGTGGCGGGACGCGGTAGCCGCCTTGGCGAGTTCCGCATTCGACGTCCCCGGCTGGCCGAAGCAGAGGGCGGTCAGTAAGACAAGAATCAGGAAAGTTCTCATGGATGTTGGATTGACGTCGCTGCCGTCAGTACTCCTAAGTTGGTTCCGCCGGTCGTTGTAAAGGTGGCGGCGACGGCTCCACTGGAAGCGAATGTCTTCCATTCCGCGCCAACGTTACAGTTGCCCGTGCGTACATTCTGCGTCAAGGTGTATCCGGTACCGGCGCTAAAACTATCGGCATTGCCCCAGCAAGTAATTACAGAACCGATAATAAGAGTGTTGGTCTGCGTAGTGGTGATGTTGGTGCTGGTAATCGCATTAGCCCCGGTGCCGGGATTGTCCTGGCTGTTAATTACAAATTGCCCGACCGGCGTAGTCAGATTCTCTCCTGAAGCCTCCGCGACATAAACGGCGGCGTTGGCCGACGTCGGGCTAAAATGCGCCGTGACAACGCACGCCTTACCATAGCCTACGAGTGTGTGAAAAGTCGCGGAATTGTAAGCAGTACCATTCGTCTTCGTCCCATCGGCGGTATAGGTATTGCTCGCCCCTCCGCTCGTCCCGCAAGTATCCGTGACGCTGGTTAGCGTAGCGGCGTTGTGATAAGCCACCTGAACATACAGAACATTATTGGTAGTTGTGGTGATGCTGTCGGCAGAGCAAGTCGCAGGGCCACCGGCACACGATGCGCTATCATAAGCGTCCTGGACGAATGCCGCCGGATTGAGACTGATGGTGTAGGTCGTGGTCTCCAGCACGGAGCAGGAGTAGTTGGTGGCGCAGAACAGGTACTTAAGAGTGCTGGTGGCGGCGATATTGAACGCGCCAGTGTAGTGCGTGCCGTTGCCACAGGACCAGGAAGAACCGTTATAGGAAGCGTATGGAACGCTGCCGTCCACGGTGTAGCAGCCGTATAACGTGGAACCGGAATAGGGGTCGGAAAGAGTAACCGACTGTGTCCCGCCGTAGGTGCAGCTTCCGCCCGCGCCGCAGGGGGAATCGGTAGGCGCAGGAACCTTGGTACATACCTTGGCCACCACGTCCGCGAACCATCTGCCGAAATTCGGCAACACCGGGGCGGTCATGCCCATGGTGCTGAGCAATAAAATGGCGGTTAGAGCCTTCTTCATAAAGTCTCCCTCAGTTAATTACCACTACAAACCGGCTGCCCGGCGTACGCTTAAAGGCCGTAGCCAGCGCCACGGTCTGGAACGCGGCGGATACCTGTTTCGTCAGATTCAAGTTCCCAGACTGCGCGGGAGAAGTAGTAAAACCCTGCGCAACATTGGTACTTACCACGGCGTTTTCGAATGCCGCTGGAGCGGAATGAAAGCTGACACTGGCGCTTACCGAATGCGAACCTGGACCGGCTGCCGATGGCACGGCCACGGTCTGGAAGCCTGCGGTGATAGCTGTGAAATGCGCCGAAGAATCGGTAACAGCAGGGGAAGTATGCAGGCTCTGCGCCACGGTCTTGTTCAGCCCCTGCTGGATGCTGTCGGCGGGCGACACGTGAGCGCTGGCCGTAACGGACGGAGCATGGCTGGTAAAGGCAGTGACGTTGGTAAGCGTAGTCCAATGTGCGGAGGAAAAGAAATGGCCGACACAGGCAAAACAGGTCGGAGAAGTGTGCTCCGTAGCCAGCGCTCCGGCAGACTGGTTGCTATGCTTAGCCCCGGTTACTGCGGGGGAAACGTGGAAACTGGCGGAAAATGGACTAGTGACGCTGGCGCAGCAAGGCGGATCGGTAGTAAACGCCTGAGCTACCGATCGGCCTAGAGACCCGTTGGCCGCTGCCGACACTCCGTTATTGAACGTCAATCCTGTGCCAATGGAGACGTTTCCTCCCGCCGACCGCTGCGTGGTAGGAACAACATTAAAGTGTAGAGAAGCAGACAATGGAGAATCTGTAACCGCGCAGCAAGGCGGGTCGGTAGTAAAACCAGCAGCGAGACTGGAAGTATGCGCCCGCTGCGCCGTGATGGCGGGAGAAGTATGGGCAGAAACGGACAGACCACGGCTTATAGTGTTGTTGGTAGTCGGATTGGCAGAAAAGTGTACCGTAGCGGAGAGAGGACTGTCGGTAACCGCGCAGCACGGCGGATCAGTTTTGAAGGCGGCAGCAGCTGGACCATTCTTGTTTACGCTGGCTCCACAGTTGCCGGAACAGGTACCCGTAACGGCGGGGGAAGTGTGCTGCGATTGCGCGGGACCGGTCGGCACGTTTCGAAGCGCAGCTACCGCCGGAGATGTATGCTCACTGGCAGCCACTCCCGAGGCATAGGCCACGTGGTACGTCAAGTCCACGTCAATCGAGTCCATGCTGATGGCCGCAGCCGCCGTCGTGGAGTTACCAATCTCCAGCGTGGTAGTGCCGCTCACGTAGTTGGTGTTCAAGCCGGTAAAGGCGCAACTGACCTCAGCGAACGCGGAGTTGGCTGCCTGGTTAGAACTGCAAGTGGTGGTCGCCCCATTAAGTACGATACGCAGCTTGCCAGAAGTGTTGGTCGAGCCGCCACGCGCTTGGCAGGAGTAGACCGTCATGGAGTCAATCACCGCGCCCGTCGGCAGACTGCTAAGCGTCATGGTGTATTGTTCGGCGCGGGAGTTTGTAGCTGGAGACTTGTTGACCACGCCATTGCCAGGAACGTGCGTGGAGGAGGTGCAATTGGTACTACCGCTAGTCTCGTTTACCTGCGAATAGCACGCCGTACCGGTGCAGGCCGTCCCGGAGTTGTTATTCCACTGTTTCACCGAACCGTCACCCGTGGGGCGAAGGGTAACGGTGGTCTGCGCCAGGAGGCTCCCCAGCCCCAGACAGCAGACCACCATCACAGCTCCGGCGATGTAAAGCAGCCAGCGCATGTCTAATTACGACAGAGTAACGGTCCAAGTGACGGTCAGGGTATCGCCAGAGTTCACCGTGACCTGGGTGTAGGTCGCCTCATAGCACATGGTGCCGACCGACGACGCGTTGAAGAGACCGGTGGCCTGACTGGCCTGCGTACCCGTTGCCGTGAAGACCTTCGACACGGTGTAGGTCTGCGTCCCGTTGGTGTGGGCATAGGTCCCCTGCGCACGGGTAAGGCCGTTGGACGAGATCTCGCCGGACAGGGTGGTGTCGCCAGCCGCCGGGGTGATGGCGGTATTGGTGACGGCGATGTAGTTACAGGCAGCCGGTTGCGTCGCGGTATTGCTGACCGCCGAGGAGATCAAGTCGAATCCGGCGTTCGTCACCAGATTGTGAACGTCCTGCGAACTGTAAAGCGTCGACGGGTCCGCTGCGCAGGCCGCCGAATCGGTAACAGTCTTCTTCCAGAACCACGAGCCAGTGGTTCGCTGGTATTTCTGGCAGTGCCGCCAAGAAAGGTTCACGATGTCCGACCAGTGAACGGTGGCCTGTGACTGGTGCATCGAGTGGTTGACTACCGCCGAGGCCACTGTATTTACGTGTGCCCCACTTCCTGCCTGGCCGAAGCCGAAAACTGCCGAAGCCAACAGGATTAAGGTTACAGCCAGGACTTGTCTCATTGCCATTTCTCCTTAGACTCTAGACTTTCTTCTTACTCAAACTTTTTGGGATCGTTCCCCTACCTACTACTGGGTAATGATAGCCGCCACGTGTACCCGGACTACTGACGGCGTCCCGCTCGTCCCCGAGATCAGCAGGGCGATGGGGGAGTTGGCGGAGTACGCCGGGGTGGCTATGGTGGTGGTGATGGCGGTGTTGGAATTGCACACCAGGGCGGACCCGAGGACCGATGTTCCGGTGGTGTTAGGAGTAGACTCCTGCCGCAAGTCGAGATTGATGGAAGCCGTCCCCTGGTCGGTGGAGCAGCTCACGCGGACGATCTGCCCCGGACTCTGCAACTTGTGTTCGTACAGTGCGGAGTCCCCGACCGAGGGCGAGGGCAGATCGAACGAGAAACTTTGTGGGTACCCGAGGCGGGCGGAGGATACTATCGACGTGATCTTGATACTGGCCGACGTCCCCCCCGTCCAGGACGGGGTGAAAAGGAAATAGGTGTAGAGCTTGGGAAACACCACGTTCTGGGTAACGGCTGTGGTGGAGGTAACGGTGACGACGGCGGTGTCGCAGGTGCCGTTCGGCATGCACCCCTGGATGGGGATGCTGACGGTGGCGGGAGACCCGGACGGGATGATCTCGAAGCTGGCGTTGTAGCCGCCGACGTTGTTGGCGATCTTCAGCGGGGTGCCGCTGGCGGTGGCGGTAACGGTGGAAGTGGACCATCCGCCGGAATTCGGGGGGGACTGGGGGTAGGTCCGCGTACCCATCCCCATCCCCAGGGTCAGGGCCAGTACGACTAGAAACTGTAGAAGTCTTTTCACGTTAGTTATCCTCCTCCTTTCTGAAGCGTTCGTCCCCAGTCTAGGCCGTCTGCCAGGTCCCGGTGGTGTAGCAGATGAAGTCCACCCGGCCCGTGGCCTGCGCGTACATGGCATTGGCGGAGAGGGCGTTGATGGCGTCTCCAGTCGAGGGATAGACTCCCAAGTTGTTGGCGGCGGCGTTGGAGACGCGGACCTTCAGACCAGCCACGGCCTTGGGGAGGAGAACGGAGTCGTTGGCCACGGCTACGGTGGTAACGCGGTTGAGGAGGGAAGTGAGGGGAACGGCATTGGCCTGCCCACCTCCGGAGTGCGCCGTGATCCCGTCGGTGACCGAGTCGTAGGGAACGGCGGTGACGGACTGGCCGGGGGCGAACGCCGAGGGGAGAACGTTGTTCTGGGTCTGGGCGTAGGATGCTGTCATAGGTAGATCTCCTTGTTAGGCCGCCTGAGGCGACTGGAATTTGAACCCTTCGTAATGGAACCTATTGCGAAATTCGGCCAGACCCATAGTCAGTATCCGGTCGCCATCAGGACAGACCTTCCTCGGCCACTGGACGTCCTGGAGATGGAGCAGGGGAGCGGGGAAGCAGCGGTCGTTGGGGCAGTTTCCAGCCTGATAATGGCCGAGGCGGGACTTCTCGTGAGCCAGCGCCTCGGGAGCCGGAGGATGGGACCAGCGGCAAATCACCCCTTGCATTAACCTATGCGACCTTCGAACCCGTTCGTCACGGGAAGTCTCCCACACGTACCAGTCGAGGCCCAAGAGGTCGCAACGGGACTGGGTGAGGGCGGAAGTGGCGACGGAAACCTGAGTTCGACTAATCAACCGTGCACGGGCGCGGGCGATCCGACCCAGGAGAGACCAGTCGGACAGCGCCCGCTCACCATGTTCCAGCCCGCGCCTCGCTGCCCGCACCGCAACGAGCTTGGCGGCGTCCCCAGGGAGCGAGGAGATCAGTCGTGCGCTTTCGGAAACCAGCTGACGGTAACGAGAGCCTACCGGACCCTGTAACTCTTGAGACAGAGACTTTCGAATGAGGGAGCCGGAGGAGGATTTCGCCGCCGCCTGCCTCCACGTCTTCTGGCTGGTGACCAGGACCTGGGTAACCATGCGTTCGGCTGCGCGGCTAGCCAGCTCCTGTAGCCAGTCGAATTCCGGGACGGCTGAGTACAGGTCCCATCCCTCGTCCAGCAGTTCCGACAGCATCTCCCGCACGATCTGGAGCAGGGAGCGCTCAAAGGAGCGGTAGACGGAGGGGGGAGAGTCCCAGGGAGACCGGGGACGGGGCTTGGCCGTCATCTTAATCTTCGGCGAATTGGGAGTTCGTTTGTTCATTAGTCACTAGGATTAGGGAAGTTCGCAAACCACGGACCCGGCCACGCCGGACCGTTCAGGGGGCCGCCGCAGCCGCTTGGCCCTATCTGAATCGGCCCCGCCCCCATCTGTCTCGCTAGGTTGATGTACCGCGTGCCGTAAGTCGTAAGGTTCCAGTGTCCCGCCCCCAGCTCCTGTGCCCCCGCCGTGTCATAGGAGATGGAGACTCCGCCAGCGCCTTGTCCTGCGACAGCCCCCTTGTTCCATCCGGGGAGACGATCTCGGGGAACGTCCCGCTGGTTAGAAGTATCGAGCACTACCCAGTGGGCGACGTACATCTCCACGCCAAGGGTGAACCAGACGGACGGGTCCCCGCCCCAGCGGTTGGGGTCGAGGGAAGCATTGGCAAGGGCTAAGTAGTAGTCGATAGTAGAAGTAGAAAAGGAAATGGCGTTGGGAGACGAAGAGGGATTGGCCGCAGTATTGAACTCCGGGAGGTCGGTAAGGAATTGGGAACGGGTGACGGGCATAAGAGGGCCTACTCTAGATGTTTAGTCCCGTGTTGCTTTTTGAATTCTTCGGATTGCTTTTGGTAGCTACTAGACTGGTAATTCCTTGGGCCGGGGCCACTTTTTACCTTTGGGTATGGGTAGCCGGATGGGTCGTGAGATGGGGCTGGTCGTCTTCCTTGTAAGGCCGGGGGGTACTTACGTCCGGATGGATCGTACTCCGGGTCATCATCCCCAGTAGACGTTCCGCCAGATGGGGGATTTGTCCCTACCCCAGCCTTGTCCGGCGGCTCCCAGAACTTCCGGTTGTTCTCCGACACCTGGGCCACGGTGAGTTCCGTGGTACACTGCATCGGGGCGTCGTGGGAAATGACCTGACCCTGACGGATGGCGAAATTCATCTTGCGCTGGTTGAAGTTGGGAGCCGTCATGCCTGATCCGGTGATCGCGCCCTCGGGTCCATCAGCGGAGTCGAATTCTCCCCGTCGCTCTCGCTTGGTATCTTCGCAAGGGGCGTGGTCCTTCCCTCCTTCCGGGTGCGCCGTGTGGAGGGCAGCCGCTACCGCCTGCTTCTGCGAGTGCCCGTGGGCCTTCATTTCCCGTATATTGGCGCTAATCGTCTCCCGGCTTGTACCCTTCTTTAGTGGCATGTCGACAGTCTCCCTTCTACCTCTACTTTCCCTTTTTCTTTTTTGGTGGAGCGTTCGGACGGGTTACAGCCTGTTCACCTTCGGGTGACGGGGTTTCGTCTTCATCAGTCTCGGAGAAGTCCTGATCGTCTTCGTCCTCGACTGGCGCACCGGTTGGGATCATCACGGGTGGCTCCGGGGGCTTCGGCGGCGTATACCTCTGTACCCCGTTAGCCTCCAGGTACTGGTGATTCGCCATACTAACAGGGACTTCCTGTATCCCCGGCAGGAATTCCACTAGCTGCCCCAGCTTGTACTGCAGGAGGACTCGCTTGGGAAATACCATGGTGACGGTCGGCTCCCCCGCCTTCTGTGCCGCCCGGATGGCGTCGGCTGCGGACTTCGACTGGGAAGAGGTTCCGAGGATCATGTTCGGACGGTCCTCGTCCCGCTCCACTATCCGGGTGTGGGTGTGGAGCAGCTCCTGGTTGGGAGTCCTGACGACACCGGGTTTAGATGGCATACTGGCGTTGGGATTGCGGTCTGCTGGTTGTTCGTTTGCCATGTCTTTTTTCTCCTGTTTCCTCTGTACTCGGTTTGAGGACTGGGGGGTGCGGACCCCGTCCCTTTTTGATGCTTCCGCCCCCGCTAGCTGATGCCGTCGCGGTAGCAGAGGGTGGTTGCGTACACGACTTCCACCACGCCCAGACGGCAGAAGTAGGTGGACTTGTGGTAGATGGAGTCGTACTGCAGAGGGGTGCGCTGCAGCAGAGTCATGGGGAATCTTACCCTTTTCTTGTCCTTGGTGTAGGCGATCATGCGGTCGTGTCCAGCGTTTCCGGTTCCGACCGTACCACCGCTGCCCGCCCCATTGCACCACTTCAGGGGGAGGATCTTGAGCTTCCCGTGGCCGCCTTTCGTCGAGATGTTGTTTTCCTCGACGTAGGTGGCGATGGAAACGTTCCCCGCCGTACTAACCTTCTCGGTCGAGATATAGCCGAAAGCCGTAGGGGGAAGGAGGACTCGGTCGGGCATCACTGCCCAGCCGCTTGCCGCCCAGTTGCTGGTCAGCATCTCGTTGAAGTCCGCCAGGATCTCATCCGGCGTCTTCTGCGTCCACAGGGGGGAGCCGAGAGCGCCGTTGGCCACGTTGGCGACGTTCGTAACCAGGGAGTTGTTGAGAAGGCCGTTTACCCCCAGGGTGGTATCGCCGATGTACACCTGCTCGTCGATATCCATCTGGTGCTTCAGCTTCATTCCCTCGTGGTACTGCTGGTCGACTGGCCGTCCGAGTTTGGCGGCAGACTCCAGCTCCAGAATGGTCCACTTCAGCTCCATGGCCCAGGGGGTCAGGGGGTTGGGAATCTTCGCGATGTCCAGCGACAGGCCGGTGATCTGGTCGGTGGATTTTCCGATCCAGGCTTTACCGGTTCCGATTCCATTTCCAGTTCCCAGGCCGCCGGGTGCGCCGTAGGTCGACTGGGTGAAGGACGAGACCTCGTCCGCAATCGTTACATCCTCGCGGAGGTCGATATCCCGGCCCCAGGTAACGGCGGCCAGGGGTTCGTGGAGCGTCATGTCCAGACGTTCCAGTTCGCCCACCAGGAAGGCTCCGGTTGAGTCAACCGTCCTCCCGTCGTGGGTAGAGAAGGTGTGGCCGAGGGGTACGTCCATCGGGCCACCGACACCGTCCCGCGTACGGGTGGCGGAGCGGCTGGTTCCGTAGGTTAACATATCTGCGTTCTCCTTTTCCTTTGAAATTGGTTGGTGAAGTGGCGAGTAGCCAGTTTAGCCGCTCCGTTAGCAGTTGAACAGCAGTTCGACGACGCCGGACGAATCCTGCACGCCGTTGTAGATGGAATTGTTGTTGCCCGAGAGCGTGGCGGTATTGCCACCACTACTGGTGACTTCCCACAGCCCCTGGGTATGGGAGCCGGAAGTAGCCGCGCACCAGATGTACGGCACGCCGTTTTTCGTCGAGTTGCCGGTGTTGATCTGGACGAGGATGGCTCCGGAAACCAGGATGTCGATAACGCCAGTCGTCGGGGGAGTCCCGCCGCCGAACGCCGGTGAAGCCGACCCCAGGGTGTTGGCGGTGTTCTGCTGCAGGGGGTAGGGGCGGACGGTGATGCCGTAGGCTGCCGTAACGGCGGTGTCGCCAGCGGCAAACGGACGCACCCCAAGAGTAGTGGCGTCGATCAGGACCGCCTGGCCGTAGTACAGCGGGGGAGCGTTCTTGTCGATAAGCGCCTGGAAGATCGAAGCCGGATGGGTACGGGTGACGGTGCCGGGGACGCCAGCACCCATGCGGAAGGTGAAGGCCACGTCACGCGTCTTGCACGGTCCGAGGAGCTGGACCTTGGGGATTGACCGCTCGTAGTCAGGCGTGAACAGACCGCCGGGCGACTTGCGGGAGAAGTGGAAACTCTTCATCATCTCCTTGATAGTCATGTCTTATTTCTCCTTTGTTCGATTTTTACTGCCGCGCCGCCCGGCGAAGGACGGAACGCGTTGGTGCGAGACTTTTCGACTGTACGCTGTCGACTTTCGAATTACTTGTAGAACTCCGCCAGTTCCTTGTTCAAGTCGGCGGGGGTCTTGACCTTTCCCTTCACCCCCAGCCCGTTGCCGGACGAGATCCCGACGATGCCTGCGCGGGAGGCCGGACCAGTGCCCGCCGAATCGTTGTTCTGCGCCCGCTTGAAGTTGCCGACGGCAAGGAAGGCGTCCCGGACGCGGGAGCACGGGGTCTTCTTGTCGCCCACCTTCAGGCGGGGGAAGGCGGAGTCGACGAAGTCCCGGACCTCTACGTCCTGGGTGTAAGCCTGATCGAGAACGCGGCGGCGGAATCCGCAGAGTTGGTCGAAGGTCTTCTTCCGTGGGGCTGAGGAGTCGACAGTCGGCACCGAAACGCCGGGGAGAATGATCTCGGCCAGGGCGATGGTCTGTTCAAAACTATCCACAAGGTAGCGGCTGTCCGTTACCTTCCACGCCTTGTCCCCCGTTCCCTCGGGAGCCTCCGCTTCGAACTCGATCTCATGACCGTCCTTCGACCGCTTCTTGTCGGAATCTTCCTCTTCCTCCTCCTTGTCCCCCTCCTCGTACTCCTCCTCGGAGGATTCGTCGAGGACGGCGGCGGCGACCTTGTCCAGCGTGGTCTTGAGGTCGGCGGTGGCGGTAGCCTGAGCGGCCAGACCGTCCTCCACCTTCTTGAACCGGGCATCGATGGCGGCATCCATAGTCTTGCCGCTGTCTCCAGTCCGCTTGTCCTTGCAGTCCTTGCAGTCGCAGGCGGCCCCGTGGGCATCGTCAGTCTTCTTATCAACGGTGTGAACGTGCACGTGGGTCTCGGACTTCGCCCCGGACCCGGCTTCAGCGATCTCGTCGATGACGGCGGCAGTAGCAGCTTGATCTCCACTGTCGACAGCCTTCTTGAGTTTATCGAACCATTTCATAATTCTTCTCCTTATTGAGAGTGGAGCTTCTGGTATTTCTACTGCTAAAATCGATACCGGGGAAGAGTAAGCCGCATCCCCGATGGCGCACCGGGACCCGCACCTGCCTTTTTCAACTAGAGCCACGTGGTTGCCCACGATGTCGTACTGGAAACCTTCGCCGGGTGCCGTCTGGGCGTACTTGGCGTCGTAGCCGCAGGACAGCTCCCTCTTCCCACTTCCCCCGTCCCCCCCATCGGTAGACAGCTCTTGGATCAGGAACTTGTCGTACACGATTAAATCGCCGACCAGACAGTCCCGCAAGTCGCCAGTCCCGCGATGCGGTCCCAGGACGGAACCTTTCGAGAATTCCAACCAGTTCTCCGGGTCGACGTCCACCGGCGGATGGTTGTCGACAAAGGGTTTGCCGTTGAAGCTGTCTACCGTCTCCGGTCGAAAGACCTCCTTCTCCGTGCGGGTGATGTGAGCCACGCCATCGGGACCGGGGGCAACGGGGGTCTCATGGGGGCCGTAGATCATCGTTCCCGTGCGGGCGAGGACCACGTCCTTGCAGACGAGGAATCCCTCCGGGGTAAGGAAGCGGGTAGGTCCGATCTGTTCAGTGGTGTAGAAACGCATGAGGATGGGGTAGGGGAACTGTACCCGGCTAGACCGTAATTATCAAGGGCGCGGTCCCGGTCTTCTTTTCACCCGGCTGTACGTCCGCGCCCCGCTCTGGCACTCCCATCTCCCCGTTCAGCGAGATGAGTAACCACCCGTTAGAACCCGCGCCGCTAATCATACCAACCAGTCCGCCAGATAGAGGAAGAGTAGAAAGGTGATGCCGAACAAAATGAAGAGGAAGATCATCCAGTCCTTCCAGTTCCAGCCGTTGGGGTCAAGCCACATTCGACTTACATCCACTCCCCGGCGTAGTACATCGGTCCCTTGTGCGAATTCCGGAGGGCGTCGACCGTCAGTCCGGACCAGCCGTCCTTCGCCTTCCCATTAGGCTTTACCTTAACTTTTACCTTCAATTTCGACCTGGACTTTCCCTTGGCGCTGGCACCTTTCGCCTTATCCCCCTTCTCGTCCTTCCGGTCTTCCATCTCCGCCTTGTGCGCTTCCTCGGCCCTTTCCCCTTCCTCACCGGACTGTTCGAACTCCTGCTCCCCACCGGCCAGGGCCAGTTCCTGTTCCGCCCTCTGCATCTCCTGCTGCTCTTCCCAGTTCGCCTCCGCCTGCTCAATAGCCTGGTCCGTAATATTGGTCCCTCTCCCCGTGACCTTCGACAGCTGACGAATCTCCCGGAGGGCGGTGGGGGGATCGTAGATCCCGGCGGTAACCAGGCCCTGAATGTTGGTCGAATCCTGAGCGGCGATGGCAGCTTTGTCGTTGTCCGACAGCACCCAGAGGGAGCGGAAGTCCAGGGTGAACCCTTCCGGCACCTTAATCCCCTCCGACCGCATCATCAGGACGTAGGCATTCGTCACGGGAACTCTTAAGTCTTGTTCCTGCGACTGCTTGATGTTGTCGTAGTAGGTTCGCAAGTCGGCTTCCCCAGTCGAGTTCAAACCAGCAGGGGAGACGCCGAACATCCGGACCTGGGGAATCTGGAGAGCGCCGCAGAGCTGCTGCCCGATATAGGTTACGGCTTCCGCCAGACCGGTCATGGACCCGACCTGCTGGACCTCCAGCTTGTCCTTCATGTCGAGGAGGGAGATGCCCTCGGTGGACTGCATCTGCCGCATCATCTGGACCTGGGCCATCAGGCCCTTGAGGGCTGGGGATGACCCTGAGGCGACTATCTCCCGGAGATTCTCGATGGAAAGGGTACGGAACCAGCACTTGTAGACGAGCTGAGCCATCCCCTGAGTGGCGGAATCGAAAGCCAGCATCCGGTCGTAGATGCGTTCGAGTACCGAAATGCCCCAGAGGTTTTCCATCACCGCCTGCCAGTAGGGAAGCTTTATCCCGACCAGACGGAGGCAGCGGGAGTAGTGAATCTTCTGGCCACGGAGGGCGGGATACTCGGTATTGACCGTGTAGAACTTCGGGAGTCCGATGTTCGGACCCGGTTCGGTGATGAGGTCGGAGAGGGATGGTTCTACCGACCAGCGGTCCAGGGCCACCATCCCCTTGAACTGACCCTTGCCGACCGTTTCAGGACGGAGGGGGGTGTCCATGCGCTGGCCGTCGACCAGGAGGACTCCGATGGCCCCGCCGTAAAGGCGGCTGGCCTTCACCACGTCACAAATCGAATTCCAAAGTCCTAAGGAGTGGGCGGTACGCTCCAGATGTTCGATGTCCTCCGTCTCCACGTCACCACGGATGTCGACCCCGCCACGGGTCATGTCCTGAGCGACCAGATCGATGGCGACACCGCCAAGCCAGGAACCGCGATGTATCCACTCAAGGAGAGTACGAACCCGAGAAATCGGAAGGAATCCGTAGGTCCCCCCCGATGATATATTATCGGTTCCAATTCCAAGTCCTGCCGCAAAATTCTGGAACGAATCAACAGTCCGTATCCCTCCAGCCTTGTCCGCCGCTTTCCGCATGCGTCTATCTTCGGCTGCAGCTGTCTTTGCAATCCCTTTGGCTGACGCTCTCATCGAATCGCCGCCCACTCTTCCATTGTCCGCGCACCCTTCGACTCATTGCACGGCGGACAGAGAAGTTGTAAGTTTTCGAACCCGTTGCTGCCATTCCGCGACAATGGGATGACGTGGTCAACGTGGTACTTGTGGAGAGTGGCTGGGCAGGCGGCACACTTCCCGTCCTGTAGAATCATGAGCAAGCGAACGTCGTCAGGGGTGTGGTGACCCTCTGCGCCCCGCTTCAATGCTCGATGGTTGCGAGTAGCGGCGGCCCCGCGACAGCGAATGCGATATGGGTCACGCTCAATCGCCCGCTGGCGCTGCTCCTTTACACGGTCCCGATTAGCCCGTTTCCATTCTCGGTTAGCAACGATCCTTCGCTGCTTGTCACGACGGTAATAGTTGCGCTGATAGGCACTGGTGTCCCGATACGGACGCTTTACCGAATGGATATGGCCACACTCTACACAGACACCAGTCGCGAATCGCCGCTCTGCGATGTGACCATTCAAGCACGGTTCTCCTGTAAAGTACCGACCCGGAGAAGTGGCGAGATGAGCAAAGTCCAACATCCGGCGTGCGCGGGCCTCCTGCTTGTATTGCTGGCGATTCTCAGGGCGGATAGGCATCAGAAAGTCGACTGGTCCTCGGCGGAGGCGGAACGGGCTAGAGATTTGGCGGAGACTTTAGACACAGGCTGTGGGAGGAATTAAAGTAGAAAGTCTAAAAACTAATCTTCCAACTTCTTGAGACTGTTGGACATTGCCTTGTGTCCGTAGTGCGCAGCCGCTTTCGCGTAAGAACCGGCCTGATCCGGGTCCCCACGCTCTATTTTCTCTTTTGCAATGTGGCCCATGTATGAGGCCCCGGAGGCGTGCTTCTTCTTGAGGGCACTTTTTAAGATTTTGGTAATTCCTGGGTCAAATTTGGCGTCGCCTGCGTCCTGAGCCATGCTCTGGTGTTCTTCCGTCTTCGGGTTCCACATCGCGTCGTTGGCCGCCTGGATGTCGGAGAGGGACATGTCGGTGACCGGTTGATAATCCGCCGTGTCGTTCATGTGCTTGATGGACTTCTCCATTCCTTTGGGAAGAATGGGCTTGGAGCCGGGCTTCTTGGATGTCCATGGAGTACGGATAGTCGACCGCAGGCTTGGCGATAATCCGGCCTTGATTCGGCGCAAATTGGCCTGGCCGATCTCCTCGCGGTTGCTGTCGTCATGGGCGACTATTTTCTTACCCTCCTTGTTCCTTATCTCCTGCCCGCCGCCGGGAGGATGGGCGACATCTGTCGACTTCCCTTTGCCGCCGTGTTCCTTTTCCTTCGCCTCCTCCGACAGGAACTCCCCGAGGTCCTTCTTCAACTCGGAAATGTTGGAGTCGTTCCACGTCGGCAATCCCGCCGGGTGGCGACGATTGCTGGACCGGACCACTCGCGGGCGCTTCCTCTCTTTCGCTTCGGCCTCCGCCTGTTCCTTTCTCAGTTGTTGTATGCTTGCCCCGGTCTTCCGGCTCATCGCCTGCTCATACCCCGTCCCGTGGAGCTGTGAGTGGCCAGTCGGGTGGGAGCCGGAGTCGTAGGCTGTCGCCTGCCCCTGTCCGTATGCCTCGTCGTTTGCCCTTTGTACGTCTCCGAGCGTCAATCCCGGAGCCACCGGGCCGTAGGCGTCTCTATTTTTATTCTGATTCGTCATCTTCGGTCTCCAGTCTCCTTCTCCAGTCTACCGTTTCCCGCCCCCTGTGTCAAGTATTTATCTCTCAGCGCCAGCGCTTTTTCCAGCTTTTCCCCCAAGTTGTAGCCGGACGGCGAGGGGGACGGGCAGTAGAAGGACGGGAACACGACTACGAATCCGTCCGGCACCCGGTGGTCGACTTCCATGAAGCTGTCTATCCGTGTCGACATTCGACTTTCGCCTAGCGCCTTCTTACCGTCCCAGCCTCGCCCACACTCCCAGCGTCCCCGCTCCCTGGATCATCGGGGTCAGGGCGTATCTATCGGCGTCCCAGCAGTGGTTGTTCTTATCCACAATCTCCGGGAGAACGTCTCTCGTCAATCTATCCCGCTTGTAGCTGTAGTGTCTAGCCTCCATCGCCTGATGGGGACAATTCGTCTGGTGGATGACGATCTCGTCGAACTTCTTCAGGAACGCCACGCCGTCTTCTACCGACCCCGGCCATTTTTCAGCTTCCTCGATCATCAGGTGGGCGTCGTCCCCGGTCTGTTTCTTGATATTTTCGCCAGAGGTACGACCGACGTAGGAAATGGTCTCAGGTCGACTGGAATCCGCCCGGATCATTCGCCCGACGACCTCGGGCATCGCCCGGTAGAAAAAGGTGGCGGTGTCATCCAGCTCCAGCCCGATCTTCCAAGCTTCCTTTTCGATCATCAGTCTATTCTTTCGTCCGTCTATCCACATCTTCATCAGCACCGTGGGGTCCTGGGCGAATCCCCAGTCCGCTCCGTAGTACGGACCATCCCACTGCTGGTCGGCGGGGGCGTCGGAAGGGGGTGGGGTGAAATCGGCGATGGAATACTTCCCACGGAAGATCTGGGAAGACATATTCTGGCGGCAGAGTCCGCCCCAGACGTTGGCGGCAGACTCCGGGTCCACGCGGTAGAGAAAGTCTTTCTCCTGGCGAAGATCCTCGGGGAACCACGGGTTCTCGGTCCAGTTAACCTGGGCAAGGAACAGGCGGTCAGGCCCAATGTCGTCAGCGTTGACCACGAACCGTTGATACGTCGGGTCCGTTTCCTCATCCGGGTTGAAGCTTACCCAGATTTCCGACCCCTGTTCACGTAGCGTGGGGATCAGGATGTTCCAGCTGTCCTCCGAGACCTTTTCCGCTTCCTCTACCCAAGCTATGTCCAGTCCCTCAGCCGATTTCACCTTGTTGGTATTCGACTTGATCCCGTAGAAGATGAATTCTGACCCGCGCTTCGGACCGGATTCGGTAGGGTAAGGGAAGCGGTATATCCCTTGCTTCTGGATATCGAAGAACTTGTCGAATCCCAGGAGATGAATCTGGTTGGAAAGAAGGCGGTGGACGGACTCCTCGATGGAGTTCTGCAGTTCGCGGGCGCAGAGGATGCGGAGAGGGCGCTGGACAGAGAGGATTAGAAGGGCGCGGGCGATGGACCAGGAATTGTGCGTTACTGTTCCATCTTCTAACAAGAACAGTTGGTCTCCGTCCAGCGCTACACCCGCAAATTCCCCTGTGCCGTACGGCGTTACGTTGACTTCGGACAACAGGAAGTCTTTGTTCTTATGTACGTCTTCCTTCTTAATCTTCTTGCGGGCTACGCGGCAAGGGATGCGCCATCCACGAAAGTGGGCACGCCAACGCTTGGATTGTGACATCCAGCCTTGAATACCAATATTGGTGATATCTGGCCACGATGGATAACGCCCATTTGGCCAGCGGTATCTACCAGTACTCGGGTTCATTCCGCGTGGCTGGCCGGAGGAGGCGGACTTGCGCAGCGATAGGGTGTGGTTCTCGTTGACCACGTAGTCCATAGCCGAAGTCTGATGCACCTTGTACAACTTCCCGAACCCCCGCGTGGTCGACAACACATTGCGGGGAAGGGAGTCCGGACCCATTAATTGCTCACCCATCCGTACCTCTTCAATTGGGCGCAGAGCCCCATCGGCCATAATGACACGTGTCCCTAGAGCGAGGCACTTCGTACTTCCACGGCCCCCGTAGGCGACCTTGTACCTCTTGGGTCGAAACAGACCTTGTGCCCAGACGGGGAAGGCAGCCTGGACCTGAGGCTGCCGGATGGGACTAAGGGTGGATTGAGCCAGGGCCGACATTTTTACTTCGTCTCACCCTCTAAAAATTTTACATCGATCGTTGGCACAGGGGAAGCGGGGACAGGGGCTGGAGACTGTCCGCTGTCGCCAGGCGTCTGGAATGTCACGTTGACTATCGGAACTAGGAAGTTTGCCGCTCCCCCTCCCGGAATCTTGTCGTCCCCCCACAGCTTGAAATGTCTCCCAAGGAGTTCCGCCGCCTTCTGGCTATCCTTAAGTTCCAGCGTGGTCTTCCGTACCAGGAATCCCGGACGGACGACCTCCCCGGTCTCCTTATCTACCTTCGTCGGCTCCCTCTCTATCACTTCGCTCGACACCTTCTTTATCCGTCCAAACTGGTCCTTGGTGCAGTTCGCCAGATTGACGTATGGCGCACCGTTCTGGTCGAGGTCGATGTAGTTAGCCATGTTGGAGAACGCGTCCTTGTCCAGCTCCTGGAGCACCGCATCCGCCTGTCGGGCGTACTTTGCCGACTGGATGGAGAGGAGGCTGGCTATTGCCAGTTGCACCCGGTCCAGGGCCAATAAGCGGGAACTGGCTACCGCCGCCCACCGGGCCTTGTATCCTGCTTCCAGGGCCGCGTCCTTCCCCTTGAATCCGCTCGCTATCCAGGCGCGTACGAATATCTGTTCCTGTGGAAGGCAGGATTCGAGTTCGGGAGTGGAATTCTCCAGGGGGAGTTTGACAAGGCTTGACTCGCGGGGGAGGTGGCGGCGCAGGGCAGCGGTGGAGCGGGAATTGGGGATGGGACGAGTCTTCGGGCGGTGGGTGGAGGAGAATTGTCCCTTGTTCTTAGTTGGTTTCGACTTGGATTTGGACTTAGATGGCACGGGAATTTGAAGGAGAAGGTGGAACTAGGGTTCGCTGGGCATAGGCTACAGCCGCCTTCTCCAGCCGTATCTCACGGGTGCGGTAGATGATCGACCGGCCACGGACGACTAACGAGTGATCGTACTCCCTGGGAAAACGGAGAAGGTTGGTAGACGGTCGACGTCTGGACTTAGGCTTAAACCAGTTCATACTCATAAGTCGGCAGCCACCAGTCTGCCTTCTAGAAATGCGTGATGCGGGTGACCGGAAGTGGTCCGCCAGGCTTCCGGATAAGCTAGGTCCAAGTTCTGGGGAGGAAGAGGGGGAAGGAGGCGGGGGATGGGGACTTTCGCCAGTCGACTGGACTTGTCCTGGAAGCGGTGGCGGATACTGGAGATAGGCTCAAGCGTATGAAGATGGATGAGGAACTTGGAGACTCGGGTGGCGGCGAACTGGAGACGTTCGACACCGTTCACCGACCACCCCTGGGAAATTCTCTCGGCGCAGAGGGCGGCGGCGGTGGAAGCGGAAAAGTAGTGGGAAGGGGGGTCGATCCGGGGATCGTGGTGAGGAAGGATAGCGCCTATTCGCATCTCGAAAGTAACCTAGCTAGGGATCGCCCTTGTGTTTCGAATTCCCCAAGGGGAAGGGGAAACCGAACTCTTGCACCGGACGGAGGAGACTCACGCCAAGGAGTTAGTTGTTTGGGTGCGGAGACTGCTTCCAGCTACGAAGGTACCACGTGGGGGGAGGGGGTGTCAATAGATCGGGCGGGGAAGGGGTAGGAGAAAGTCTCCTTGTCAATACGGGGAAGGCTGTATCCTGACGTTTGGAGATTTACCCAGGAGAAGCGGAAGAAGGGGGAGGAAGGTATTGACCGGAGACGTTCGCCTGGGGTATACTTGACCGTAAGGTAGGCCGACGAGGGGTCATGAGCAGCCCGAACGTCAATCCCGAGACGAAATCCGCTAGGAAATCGGAACGGGACTATCCGGGGATGGTGAGGAAGGGGAAGGCAGCACGGGGCTTGCCTACACCTCTTTCCCTTGCGTCCCCGGACCGCCCTCTACACAGGCGAATTTCCCACCCACCGAGACGGAACCCCAGGCTCCACAAGCTGGCTCCCGGACTTACACTAGGGGAACTGGCGAGGAGACTGGGTGTGAACACGGAGTACGTCTCCCGGATTTTCAACCGGAAGCGGCAGCCCAGCGCCGAACTCGCGATGCGCATGGCGAATACCTTAGGCATTAGCTTTGAGGAATTCACTAGAGTGGTGGTAGGTAGATTCCGCCCGCACCGATCCCGGTCCAAGTCCCTGTAACATCCCTTGTAACATTACCATCGGAATGTGAGACACATTCTTGTCACATTCAGGATACTTGCCCGACTGTAGGGGATGTGGTAGAATTGGGGTAGATGGAGGTACTGCCGAATGACCAATCCGATTCGAAATGCTGTCGTCCCCCTCACCCCTCGCGACCTCGTCCGCTGCAAGCGCTGCGGCTGCCCCGACCTCGCCTGGGTCCAGTTCAAGTCCGGCAAGTGGGCGCCGGTTCAGACCGCCTGCCGCCGCCCGCTGTGGCGCGGCCAGGGTCCGGCCCCCGAGGGATTGTTCGCCCTGAAGTTCAACTACCACCGCTGCGAGGAGTACCGGGCGCTGCAGGCCGAGATCGAACGGCGCAACAGCCAGTGCCATCCCAAGGCCGACCGGCCAGCCGAGATCGTGGCGGACGCCGCCGGATACTTGATCCGGCAAATGTACGCCAACGGGGCGGCGGAAGCCACCACCCGGATAACAAACGAGAACGATCCATTGACCGCCGCCATCCACTTGCTGGCCAAGAAGGCGGCGGAAGTGCCCAATTTGAATGGAGTGAAGCTATGAACCAGTCCAAGGTCGAATCCCAGCTGGTTGCCGAATACTCCGGCCTCACGGATCTCCAGATCTGTATCATGGAAAGTCTCAAGACGGATGGTCCGGGGTGCACCGCCGACTTGCAGTTTCGCCTGTCGATAGAGCTTGCTGGTCAGGGTGTGCCGCAGCCCCGGAGATGGACAAAAAAGGAGGTGCAGCACGCGGTAGACGGTCTGGTGGATCTGAGGAAAGTCGGCTGGCTGAGGGGGGAGGGGAAGTGGACGGCGCAACTGGACCTTCCCCTGTCGACCGTCGTCCTCGCCAGCCGCCGGGAGATTCCGACGTTCGACTCCTGCGAGATCTGCGGGGACGGGGACCCAGGGAAGGTGCAAACGGTGCTGGACTACCTGACGGCTGCGGTACGCCGGGGGGAGATAAAGCTGGAGCGGGAACGGTAACCAGCTGGGGATACTTGACAAACGGTTCGGGTGATGGTAGAATCGTAGACAGTTGTACAGGTCCCAAGGAGGGACCGAGAAATGGTGAACATCCGCCCACAATCCTTCTCCTCCACCCCCGATTCCAACCCCGAACAGGAACATACGCAGACGGAGGCGGCAGTCGGCAGCCGCCAGTGGTCCCCCTTTCAGCAGGCCATCTTCGACTTCGTGGAGAAGGGGAAAGGGTCAGCCACCGTCGTAGCAGTCGCAGGTAGCGGAAAGACGACAACGATAGTGGAAGCGGCCAAGCGCCTGCCTCAAGGGATTTCCGCTTCGTTCGTCGCCTTCAACAAGTCCATCGCTGACGAGTTAAAGCAGCGTCTACCCGGTCACGTCCGGGCGCAGACTATGAACAGCCTAGGATTCGGAGCGTGGCGCAGGCATCTTGGCGGGGACGCCACCGGGTTGCGGCTGGATGCGAACAAGACCCGGGAACTGTGCCGGACCGAGATCCCGGACCAGTTCTACGGACTGCTGAGCAAGGGAATGCCCCGGCTCATCGGGGTGGCGAAAGCCTGCGGGATAGTTCCCATGGATCTGGATGGAGCCGGGGAGTACGACGGTCTGATCCCGGATTCGGACGACGTTTGGTCGGACATTGTTGAGAGATATGGGATAGACATGGAGGCGGACGTCGACAAGCCATCGGAGGCTGAGCTTATCGCCCGGTACGCCCGCAAGATCCTGACCCAGTCGATAGCCGTCTCCCGCCACCTGATAGACTTCGACGACCAGTTGTACATGCCCGTCATTACTGGGGCAAGGTTCTGGCAGAACGACATCCTGTTCGTCGACGAGGCCCAGGACCTGAATATGGTGCAGCGGGTGATCGTGAGAAGAGCGCTGAAGGGAAACGGAAGGTTGATAGCGGTGGGAGACCCGAACCAGGCCATCTACATGTTCCGTGGAGCGGGGCACAACTCGATGGATGAGCTGAAGGAAGCTTTCAACTGTCAGGAGCTGCCGCTGACTATTTCCTACCGGTGTCCGAAACTGGTGGTCGCCGAAGCTCAGAGGTTCGTCACTCATATCCGGAGCCACGAGCAGGCGAAGGATGGAGTGGTGGAGATCCGGGCGAAGTATTCAGCGACCGATTTCCAGGGGACGGATCTAGTGATCTGTCGAAATTCGAAACCGTTGATCGAGCTTGCTTTCCGTCTCCTCCGGGACGGGGTACCGTGCAAAGTCCGGGGCCGGGACATCGGGCAGGGGCTGGTAGCACTGGTACGGCGGTTTAAGGAGGCGGATCTCGACAAGTTCCAGACGAAGCTCGACGAGTACGTGTCGAAGAAGACCTGGGACTGGCTGCAGAAGCGAAAGGAGGATCTGGCGCAGCGGCTGCAGGACCAGTACGACACCCTCCAGGTGTTCATCGAGGCTCTAGACCCCGGATCGACCACGGACCATCTGGTGCAGAGGATCGAGGGAATGTTCACGGACAACGGGGTGGGAAGCTGCCTGATGCTCTCGACCATCCACAAGAGCAAAGGGACCGAATCAAGGCGGATCTGGATCTTGGACTGGGACCTCATGCCTTCGCGCTTCGCCCGTACGCCGGAGGCCAAGCAACAGGAAAGGAATCTTCAGTACGTCGCCCTCACGCGGTCTTTGGAGGAGTTGAGGTTCATTACCAGCAAAGGGTTTGTAGAAGGGAAGCAGAAATCGGCTGGTAACCAATTAACCGAGTCGTAATACTTGACAAACGGTTCGGATTTGTAGTAGAATTGTTGTGCAATTCAGTTTGGTTTGGCAGGTACCAGAAAAGGAGGCAGTAAATGGCATCACCAGCAACAGAACGAGCGAAAGTGAGAAAGGCGGCAATGGCCGCCGATCTACGCGCAATGAAGTCTTACATCGTCACCTACCCGAACGGCACCCGAACAATTGAGATAGCAGCGCGGCTCCTAGAGCAAACTTCTGTTGGCCGATTCAATGCCGCCATCCGGTCGCTGAACGCCGACGAAGGCCGATATCAGCGGAAGGAGGCGGCCCCGTGCAGCTAGCCCCCAATCCCAGCGGATGGTCGAAAGGTCAACCGGAGTACCGTCTCGACAGTCTCCCGGTCGGCTCCCGCTTCCGTTGCTCCTTCCCCCACCGGGTGGTCACGGGAGTGGTGGCGGACCAGTTCAAGGGGTCCGTGCAAGTACGGCTGGACGGGGGGTCGAAACAGGTTACCATGACCACGGCGGACGGGGAGGCGGTAGAATTCCAGAGTAGAAAGTCGAATTATACCTATTGGGCAGGGGATTGCCCGGTGGAGTACGTCGGAGTGGACGAAAAATTCTTAGCACAACTACAGGAGGAAAAGGACATGCCCCGAGGAATAAAGGGAAGTGGAAAGTCGAAAAATGGAAAGGCTGCGAATTCTGCCCAGCCCGCACAGGCAGAGCAAAAGACCAATGGAAACGGCAAGGCGAACGGGGAGACTACCAGTTCGATCCGGCATACGGACCCCAAGACCAAGGCTCTTCTCCTCAGGTGGCGGTTCGCCGTCCAGAGCCTAGGGGAACTGTTGAAGGTAGACGGTCCGGTGGAGAAGTCCTGTTCCGCTCGAGACAAGGTCCAGTCGATCTACGACGAAGCCGTCGGGCAGCAGGTTAAGCTCCCGGCGATCCAGACCTATCCCGATCCGGTGTTCCAGAAGATGGAGCTGGCGGAAGTCGGGCCAGAGGGGGTGGGGATGATAGAGACCCGCAACGAGAAGGAAAATTCGAATCAGGAGGTTGATGAAGATATGAAGAAGGCGAAAGCGGTAAAGAAGGGCAAGGCGAAAGCAGCCAAGCCACGTGCTGAAAAGAAGGCGAAGGTGGCCAAGAAGGCCGACAACCCCTGCGGCTGCGGCTGCGGGGCGCTGGTTGCCGGGAAGTTCAAACAGGGTCACGACTCCACCTACAAGTCCCGCGTGCTGAAGGTCGAACGGGGAGAGATGAAGCCCACGGACCCGGAAGTCCGGAAGATGCTGGGGAAGGATGGAGAGAAGATTGCGTTCCGGGAGCTGGCGAAGGGTGGATGGAGCTGCACCAACTCGCTGACGGCAAAGTAAGTAGACCGTCGACGGGCGGAAGGGGCCTCGGGGCGTCCTGCTGGCGAAGGACGGCTACCGAGGCCCCAGCCGTATCCGGACGGTTGAAGGAAGGCGGCACGACGTTGCAGGACGGATAGGAGACGAGAGGCGGCTACCCGGCCCGGTGTCGGCTCAGATATTGACGGGGAGGCCGGTATCTGGTATACTGGGTCCGCTCATGATCCGGACGACGACGGCCCGCTACGGCACAGACGGCACGCCCCCTGATATACGAAGTGTCATCCTGCCGCAGCCTCCCGCCCGTACGCCCTGACCCACAAGCAGACTTAGTAAGAAAAAGGAGCCTTCGCCACATGGCTTTCGACCCGTCTGCGTTTGACAACAACGACTCGATGTTCGACCAGTCCGAATTCATCGTCCCCGCAAGCGATACCAAGGGGCACTCCGTCATGTACCACTTCCGCTTCCCCGCCAGCATGCAGCGGCACATGCAGCAGATCGTGACCAGCAGGAAATTTCCCTACATCACTCCCTCAGACCTGGTCCGCCACGCCCTGATGCGGCACTTCGAATGGCTGGAGGAGATTACCAAGTCCCACCCCATGCCGAACAACTGTAGAAATTCCCTGGCGCTGATCCGGATGGAGGCGGAATACGTCCGGTCGACCATGGAGGAGAAGGAATTCGACGACCACTTCCAGCTGGTGCAGAAAAGGGTACAGGAACTGCTGGCGAAGAAGGGTGGAAGGGCGGAAGCTCTGAGGACAATTTCCAGAGCGATATCCGCCACCCGGCAAATGCCGTCAGGGTTCTTCCGGGACCAGCACCTGGAGCGGCTGGAGGAGAACTTCGGCCACCTGCTGGATGGAGGGAAGATGGGGAAGGTGAATAGAGCAACGGACGAGGAGGAGGGGGAGGGGGCCGGAGATGGACTACCGCAGTAGGGGGGACGGGGGCATGGAGAAGGCCGAGGGATACTGGGATGGGGGTGGGTACTGGGCCGCAGGCCCGTGGTCTTTTTTTTTTAGTGCTACACGGACTTTCCGATGCACACGTAGCACACACACAGGGATATACCAAAGAAGTAGCACAAGTAGCACTAAGGAATTCTAACCAAAAATGAACTACATGGGTGGGAAATTTCGACAGGGGAAGAAGATCGCAGAGGTGGTGGCGAGACTGTCGGCGGGCGGGGGGAGATTGTATTACGAACCGTTCTGCGGGGCAATGGGGTCGGCTTATCAAGTACTGGACCGCTGTGGCGTGAATTTAGCCGGAAGCCGCCTATCGGATGTATCCTCTCCCTTAATAACAATGTGGACGGCGGTCTTGAACGGATGGGAACCTCCTGACCAAGTCACCGAGGAGTTTTATGACTACGTGAAGTTGATCCAAGACCCCGACGACCCTATTACGGCTTTTGTTGGCTTCGGACTCTCCTTCGGCGGGAAGTATTTCGGAACATTCGCTCGATCCAAGCCCGGAAAGAAGCCGCACGGGCACGACGCGGGGTGCGCGAAGAGGTCGTGTAAGAGACGCGCCTCCGTTCTATCAAAACACGGGGCGAAGGTCTATTGCTGTGACTACCGGGAAGTTATAGACTCCGGCCAGATCTTTTACCTTGATCCCCCGTACCACCCCGGAAAAGGGAGGAATAAGTGCCACGACTTCGCCGGGGGGTTCGACACCCAGGAGTTCTTCGAGTACGCCCGGATGCTGGTGGCGCTGGGCAACCGAGTGATAGTGACGGGATTCGATGCCCCAGACGACTGGCGGGTGATCCATTCTTGGGGCGACACGGTAGTCCGCCACTACGCCGGGAAGGGGTCGGATGGGACCTGTGAGTCGATCTACGCCCATGTGTCGCAGGTGGAGGACGGGACGTTCGACGCCTACCTGCATACGAAGGCGGAGGGAAAGGAGGCTGTCGCCCGTGCCCGTTAGCCTGCGCCATTCGAAGGTTGACCTTCCCTCCCCCGTCTGTTTCGGCATTCCCCAGAAGTTCGCCGACTGGCGGGGGATACAGGCGCAGGCTATCTCCGCCTCCCTAGCCAGCCAGAAGAGGTTCGTGTTCCAGTCCGCCCCTACTGGGACGGGGAAGAGCCTGATGTACGTAGCCGAAGCCCTGATGACTGGACAGAGGACCGTTATCCTGACGTCGACCAAGGGGCTACAATCGCAGCTGGTGGGGGACTTCCAGGAGTCCGGACTGGTAGACATCCGGGGGATGGGGAACTATCCATGTAAGGCGGCGGAGGACTTCGGGCTAACGGCTGGGGCTACGTCCCATGCCATCTCGTGTGAAGAGGGGCCGTGCCGCTCGGGACTTAAGTGTTCGCTAAAAGACTTCGGCTGTTCCTACTACGATGCCTACCGAGTGGCCCAGGGGGCGGGACTGGTGGTTACTAATTACGCCTACTGGATGACGATTAACAAGTATGGCGAGGGACTGGGGCACTTCGACCTGCTGGTGATGGACGAAGGCCACAATTGTGTTGTAGCGGGGACGGACGTGGGCGGCACCCCCATAGAAAAAATAGAGGTGGGGGATTGGGTGCCATCGTGTTGGCGCGGCTGCATAATTTATAGACGTGTTGTACAGACCTTCCGAAGCCGACCAACACACCTATTAAGGCTGTGGTGCAACGGACGGCCCACAATTTGTACGGAAAATCACCCAGTCCTGACGCACCGGGGATGGGTATCAGCGGGAACACTACGAATTGGCGACCTTATAAGGAGCACTCAGAATGAAGAGAACCTTGTACCCCAAGAGAGTGGAGACGAAATGTCACTGGTGTCACGGCCCGGCGGTAGTGGAAGGAAGCAGGCGATGCTGGGAGTGGCGAAAGAGCGGGAGGGCATACTGCTCGGAGACGTGCGCCCAATCCTACCGGAACAAAGTGACAACGGAGCGAGGGCAGCCGTTGCACGTACGTCTGTTCCACTCCAAAAGGATCAAAGGGAAGAACAACCCAATGAAGTCGGCGTCTGCGCGACAGAAACTGAGTCGGACGCTAAAAGCAAATGGAGTGAAGCCGCCAATTCGAGGAGGGTTTGGGAGTCCGACGCCGAAACCGCAACTGATACTAGCCAAAGCGCTGGATTGGCCGTTAGAAGTAGTGGTACCGACCGGACCACGAAGGCCGGGGAAACCGACCAACTACAAGATAGACATTGCAAGTGCGGAACACAAAATCGCAGTGGAAGTAGACGGCAAAAGCCACGGGATGTTGGATCGTCAACGCGCCGACCGAGTGAAGGAGAAGTTCTTGGCTGGACGCGGCTGGACGGTGTTGAGGTTCTCAAACCAACAAGTGATGGAGAATTTGGAGGACTGTGTCCGGGCGGTTATGTCTATAACCTCGAAGTCGAAGATACCCACAACTATATCGCCAACGGCATAGTCATGCACAATAGCCCCGACGAGCTGTCCAATTTTCTGGCGGTGGAGATGGAGATGGGGGAACTGGAGACTGTGCTGGGGGACGCGGGGGTAGGGGTAGGAACGAAGCTTGGAGACTGGCAGAAGTGGGCTGCGGGACACGCCAGCCGATTGGCGGAGAAGATCGACCGGGCGCAGGCGGAAATGGAAGAGGCAAGGGAAAACGGGTCGGGAAGGGTAGGGTACGGACGGCTGAAGGTCCTTACCCAGTGGAAAAAGGTCAGCGGACGTCTGAAGTCTATCCTGGGAGCGAAAGGGGAGTGGGTGTATGAGAGACAGGGAAGGACGCACAGGTTCGACCCGGTGTGGCCGGGGGAGTACGCCGAGGGAGCGTTGTTTAGAGGAATTAAGAAAGTGGCTGTCTTCTCTGCCACGCTTAGACCGAAGACGGCTGAGGTCCTGGGCGTCCGACGAGAGGAAATGGAGTTCCTTGACTGGCCGTCTCCGTTCCCTGTAAGCAGGCGACCTATCTACCACGTCCCGACCGTGCAGATGAATCACCGGACGGCGAAGGATGGAGACAGCTTAAGAAGATGGATGACGAGGATAGATCAGATCCTGAGGCAGAGGCAGGACCGGAAGGGGATTGTCCACTGCGTAAGCTATGAAAGGAGGAACTACATACTGCAGAACTCGGAATTCGCCGGATCGATGATCAGCCACGACAGCCGGGGAACGAGGCTGGCGGTGGAGAAGTACAAGAAAGCGGAGGCACCGGCTGTTCTAGTGTCGCCATCGGTGGGTACGGGTTTCGATTTTCCCGGCAGCGAATGTCGCTTTATCATCATTGGGAAGCTTCCGTACCCGGACCTACGGTCAGAAATAATGAAAGTAAGGAGGAAGCGGGACGGGACGTACTACGACTACTTAGTCGCCCAGAACTTCGTCCAGATGGCGGGAAGAGGGATGAGGTCGGAAGACGACTGGTGCGAGGTACTGGTGATAGATGACAATTGCCTGTGGCACGTGTACCGGTACAAGTCGTTCTACCCCACGTGGTTCATGGACAGCTTCCAACCTAAAAACGCTATTCCTCCCCCTTTAGGGCTAGATACTTGACAGTCGGGCCGGATCAGTAGGAGCAGCAAAAAATGCCGTTTAGACCGTGGAGAAACAGTAAAAAGAGAATAGCGGAGCGCAACAAACGTATAATAAGAGAATTCAAAAACGTACCGTGCGCCGATTGTAGGAAGAGGTACCCCTTCTACGTCATGGACTTCGATCACGTACGGGGTAAAAAGGAGTGTGGTATAGCAAATTTTGTAACCCGTAAGGGTTGCTCCGTAGAGAAGTTGTTGGAGGAAATCGCAAAGTGTGATGTAGTGTGTGCCAACTGCCACCGGAAAAGAACGCATAAGAGAAGCTCGGGACTATATACTTGACGGGCTGGTCATGTGCGTGGTATCCTTGCCGTGGCTGGTAGGTAAGCAGGAGAGCAAGGCGGCGTCGGGACCACCTGACAGCCGATTTCGAAAGGAGACAGGACAAAATGGCAGGACAAAAGGAAACTGGAACAGGAATTAGCATTCGGCCCGACGCATTCAAACATGGCGGCGGTCTGATCAATGACGTGGACGCCCTCATCAAGCAGGCGCGGTGGGGATACTCCGATTTCAACGGCAAGGCCCCCAACACCCTGGTGGCGCACCTGACCTACGAGTACGAGGACGCGGACGGGGCGAAGCTGGAGGAAGAAGGGCTATACAGCTGCGGGAAGAAGGGGAGCGAGAACTTCACTCCGTCGAAGGACGGAAAGACCCTGCAGCAAGTCGGCGGGGAAAGCCAGCTGTCCGACGGGTGCAACTTCTTCACCTTCATCTCGAGCGTGGTGAATGCCGGATACCCGACGGACCAGATCGAGGGATCGGACATCTCCTTCCTCGACGGGTTGAAGGTTCACCTGTTGCGGGAGAAGCAGCCGGAGCGGTCGGGGATTGCGAAGCGGGAAGACGGGAGAGAGTCGACCGTCCTCTGCATTTCGAAGATCTACAACCTTCCGGGCCAGGCTGGGACGAAAGCGGCTGGGAAGGGAGCCAGCGCACCGGCGGCGGCCAAAGGTGGAAAGGCCAATGGAGCGGCGGCTGGATCGGCGGATGTCGAGTCGGCTGCGGTCGATGCCGTGCTGGATGTGCTGGGAGACGCCGGAGGGACGCTGCAGAAGAAGGAGATCAGCCAGAAACTGTTCGCCTCCCTCAAGGGAAAGCCGATGCAGAAGGAGATTATCCAGATGGCCTTCCGCGACGAATTTCTATCGGCAGAAGGCCGCCCCTGGACGTTCGCCGACAATACCGTTTCGCTGGGCTAGTGGAAGTAGAAAGTCTCTTTCCCCGGTGGGCGGGGGATGGCTGCACCGCCCACTTTTTCCTTCCAAGGCAGGTTTGATTGAAAAAATGTCCATGTCGAAGATTGATCCGATTCGGTAGATGGTGCGAACTTTGCCGGAAAAGGGCTAAAGAACGGAAGCGGAAACGAAAATGGTAGTGACGGAAGTACAATTCGACCCCAGACAGATCCTGGGACCGGCGGACACGGACAAGCACCTTGCCCCCCGATCCAAGGGCCTGCACCTGTCGCAGATCTACGACGACCTACAGCAGTCGGCAAGGGGTATGGTCATCGGCCAGGACAAGTTGACGAGTGAGGAATTGCAGTGGTACCGCAGCGTCGGATATGTATGGGAGAGGGTGGTGGACGATGCCTTCGCCAAATGTCTGCTGTCGCCTAATTGCGTACGACTGGGAGAGGTAACGGTCGACGGAATAACGGGGTCGCCGGATCTCGTGGACCTGTCGTCGGACGACTGGGTCGTGGTGGATACAAAAGCAACATTCAAATCGTCGCGGAAGCTGGACGATCTGGAGAAGAACTTCTGGACGTGGACGGTGCAGCTGAAGGGGTACTGCTACATGGTGAAGGCGACCCGAGCGCGGCTGCTGGTAATGCATATCTGTGGTAACTATGCGCCGCCCCGACCGATAGTGAAGCAGTTGGAACTGGAATTCACGCAGGAAGAGCTACAGCAGAACTGGAACGTCCTTGTGGCTCATGCCCGCCGGAGGAAATGGTTAAAATGACGGACGGCACACGCATTACCCATTTCGACGGCCCGTACAATTTCCTGTCGAACTTCTATCGGGTAGATATCGAATTTGAAGGGGTGGTATACCCGTCCGTAGAGCACGCCTATCAGGCGGCTAAGACGCTGGATACGGGGGAGCGTATCAGGATCGCCCAACTCCCTAGCCCGGCTGCCGCCAAGAAAGCGGGGAGGAAGGTGGAGCTACGGCCCCACTGGGACGCGATGCGGATAGACGTGATGCATGAACTCCTACGCCGGAAGTTCTACCTCGGCGACGGCCTGAGGGAGCGGCTGCTGGCCACCGGGAACGCCACCCTAGTGGAAGGGAACTGGTGGGGGGATAACTTCTGGGGGTCATGCCCACCTAATGGGCGTGGTGCTAACAACCTAGGAAAGCTCCTAATGAAGGTAAGAGAGGAATTAAAATGAAGATTATTAGGCCGTATGCCCGAATCACTTCTGACTCCCACGCCCATATTCCACTAAACGGGATGCGGCATATTGAGTGGTGCGCCCGTATTTCCCACCGTTCGGAGGACGCCCAGTCACAAGACTCCTGGCGGCGGCTGATCCAGTCGGTGGTGTTGGAGCACGGGGACTGGTCGGTGGTGGAGCATGTCAGCGTGACTGTTGACGCGGTGGTCGACCGGGGAATAACACACGAGTGGGTGAGACACCGGCTATTCTCGTATACGCAAGAGTCAACGAGGTTCGTGAACTACGAGAAGAAGATGGCACCGAGTTTCATTTACCCGAAGCCGGAGGTAGAGTGCCTTCTGTGCATGAACGGTCACGAACTCCGCCACGACTACAAAAATCCTTATGGTGTGTGGTGGCACAGCGATGTCAGTTTACGGACACCGGAAGAATGCGCTAATCGGAACTGCGCGTATGATCCGCGTTGGCTAAATGCGATTAATGAGGCGGAAACTTCCTACATCTCACTTGTCAAAAATGGGTGGAGGCCACAGGAGGCCCGGTCCGTCTTCCCTAACGCTCTCGCCTCCCGCCTAGTCACCACCGGCAACCTCCGCAACTGGCGACACTTTTTCATCATGCGGACCACCGCCGAGGCCCACCCGCAGATGCGGCAGGTAACCATTCCGCTGCTGGCGGAGTTCAAGTCCAAGTTCCCGCTGATCTTCGACGACATCGAACCAACGGCGAAACAATCGGAATCCATGAAAAGGATGCGGTAGGGAGGAACAAGGAGACTTATGGCAACGAACGTACCAAGTGGCAGTCAGCAGTCGAACGTCGTCCGGACCCAGTCGGCAGCCGACTTACTTTCAGGTCCGGACCTCAGGGAATTTCTCCTCCTGGTGGGGAAGGACGGCGTGGGGAAGACCTGTGCCGTCCTTTCTCTTGCCCGATGGGTGGAGATGTGTGTCAACCCGGAGGCTACCTTCTACCTGATAGACAGTGAGAACAAGGTCCGGTCGGCCATGAAGGCGTTTGGCGGCGATGCGCCGGGGAACGTCGTCTACTACAAGGTCGACACCATGAACCAGGCGACCTGGGCGGTGGACGACATACTGAGGAAGCATAAGCCGGGGGACTGGTTGGGTGTGGAATCAATGTCCAGATTGTGGGAGCGGGCACAAGACTTAGCCTATCTCGCCACCTCCCAGCTGGACAAGGCGGAGTATTTGGAGAAGCGAGCAAGGGAAGGGAAGAAGGCTCCTCCGATCCCGTCCCCGGACAGCTTCTGGTCGGTGGCCAAGGGGGCGCATGACGGGGCCTTTCTGGATAGGCTGGCGCTGGTTGAGGATCTGAACGTCGTCCTGACATCCACGCTGCAGAAGCCGCCGAAGGAAGGCGGATTCATGAAGGAGAATGTGGATAGGAAAGCTGTGCGAGTCGAAATGGGGATAGACCTTGGGATCGACGGGGCACCGAGACTGCCGTATTACGTCGAGACCCTGGCGATGCTGACGCTGAAAGCCGGACAGGTAAGCTGCCAGGTGCTGAGGGACAACCTGTCGGGGAAGGACGAGACGCGGGTGGAGTTCGAAGTCCCGGACCGGAAGAGCTGGGCGGGAGAATTCTGGGGGAGGTGCAGGTAAGATGAAAACGGTGGCGAACGCCGACATGAATCCGAAGACGGACCTTTCCCGCACCCCTCGCGCCCTCGCCATGCTGCTGGCCATCTCGAACTTCGACGGGGACTGGCGACAGGTGGAGGGGGTGACGGAGGTGGACCGGATCTTTCTGGAAGACATGCTGGGGAAGGCGGGGAAATACAGAAAGGGAATGCAGGTGAGCCGGAGACAGTTCGCCCGTCTCCGGGACCTGCACGGGCTAATTGTTAGGGGGAAGACGGTGGGGAAGGTCGAAACGAAGGCGGAGAAGATGGCTGAGAAGGTGGAAGGAGCGGTCGCCCGATGAACATCTCCTGTCCCAATTGCCGCGCCGTCATCATCTCCTCCCTTTCCACCGCCCGCCATCCCTCCCCCGACATCTGGTCGCGGGAAGTAGTCTGTAGCCGCTGCCGGGCGGTATACCGGATAGAGGTAAATCTGCTAAGAGAAGGGGAGACGAAAGAAGAAAGAGCGGGGAGAAAGGAAAAAGAGCAGGGGAAAGGGGGTAAGCCCGATGAAGTCGATAACGCTGCTCAGCGATCATGAGGCGGATGTGCTGCAGGCCATCCATAGGGAGGCCCAGCGCGCTGTCCTCTTCCACGGGGAAGTTACCGACGACCCCTGCCGCGTGATCGCCAACCTGACGAAGGAACTGGGGGAGGCGGCGCAGGAAGTGACGAAGATGACCAGCCGGTCGATGAAGGAGCGGGAGGGGAGGAACGACCCGGAAGAAAAGATCCTCCCGGTGACGAGGGAGGACAGGCTGGCGAGAATCGCGATGGAGCTGGTACAGGTGGCGGCTTACTGCTACCTGGTGGTAATGAAAATTGAACAAGGTGGATACCGGGATTGATAGGTTGACGTCGGCAAGACTGCGTGGTATACTGATCCCATGACTGGTAAGGTACTTTACGCATGGCTGGCTGCGCTTATCGACGGGGAAGGGGCGGTAATGCTGATAGACAAGCGGGGGAGTGGGCACGCGGTCCGTGTTGGTCAATTCCGCCCCACCATCAATGTGTCGAACTCCGACTACCGACTGATCCTAGCTCTGATGAAGGAGACAGGGATTCACCGAGTGTACGCCCACAAAAAGGGAAGCCCCAACGGAAAAGTTCGCAATCGATACGTGTGGTCGTGGCGTCTTGCCAACCGGGACATACGAGAGTGGGGGCCAAAAATTCTTCCGTTTCTGGTTATTAAGCGACGTCAGGTAGAGCTGATATTGGAGTACGTAAACTTCAACTATCGGTGGTTGACGCTACGTAAGAACAAAAAGAAAGTTGAGGAGATGAAGCGACGCAAGGTGGAGATCTTCACGGAGATACGGGCGCTTAACGAACGCGGGATCGACAATCGCCATCTTATTCCAGAAATTAACCGGATTCGTAATGAGTATAATGCCAAATTAAAACAGGAGAGGGGAAACAAGTCATGGAAAGAGCTAAGGGAACAGGAAACCCGATCACAGTCGTCCAAGGCGGTTTTTGGGGATCGGAGGGGAAGGGCGCAGTTACAGCGTTCCTGACTAACAGGGACAAAGTCGACTTCTGCGTACGCGGAGGAACTATCAACGCTGGTCACACGGCCTACTATAAAGGGAAGCCGTATGTATGTCAGCAAATCCCAGTGGGGTTCACTAACCCCAACACGGCATTGGTAATTGCTCCTGGCGCTTATGTACACCCGTTCGTCCTTGCCAAAGAGATTGAAATGATAAACAAGGCCACAGGCGAGGATGTCCGTAAGCGCCTATTTATTGATCACCGCTGTGGGCTTCATTTACCCGTTCATACTGACCGGGCAAAAGTAGCAAACAGGCATCACTCAATGGGCGCAGTCGGCAAGGGGTGTTCGGAAGCGGTGGTCGACAAGATCCGGAACCGGGGGAGTGGGAAGACGCAGCTGTTTGAACAGTGGCTTCAGGAATTTAGACTGACGGATAGGGAGGAGAAGTTCGCCGACTGCATCGGGGCTGGAAGGAGACTGACGGACGTCCTCGGTCCGGTGGCTTTCGCCGACACCACGGCCCTCCTTAACCGGAGCTGGGATGGCGGGGCAAAGATACTGGTGGAAGGGACGCAGGGGACGCTGCTGGATCTTCACCTCGGTCCCTACCCCTACACTACGCACAAGCAGACTCAGTGTGGAAACTGGATAGCGGAATGCGGACTATCCCCTAGCCTGCCCTACGAAGTGGTGCTGGTCGTCCGTTCGTACCCCATCCGCGTGGCGGGGAACTCCGGACCGATGCCTCGGGAGATCTCCTGGGTGGATCTGGCGCGGAGGATCAACGGAAGGCTGGAGGCCCACGGTCTGCCGCCACGGGTAAGGGAAAGCAGCTTGCGACAGTTCGAATCCGCCTGTCAACATGTCGCCGGGATGTCCGATCCCCCGAGGAACTGGAAAATCGAAAACTGGCCGCAGGAGATAAGGGAGAAGAATCCGGAATTCGTCTCGGAACTTCATAAGGCGGCCCTTGAACAGCTGGAGACGGAGGTGGTGGACGACCTAAGGAACCTATTCGAACTGACAACGGTAACGAAGAAGCTCCGGAGAATTGCGGAGCTGGACCGGGATACGCTGAAGCGGAGTGTCCAGATGAACCGCCCGGCGTACATTGTCCTAACGTTTGCCAACTACCTATTCCCTGAGATGTGGGGGTGGGGGCAAGACGAATTCGATGGATTGGACAGGCGGAATGGGGAGTCGTTCGACAATCTCTTCACCTACGCCAGCGAGCTGGAGGCGGACACCGGGACGGAGGTAAGGTGGTGCACGCTGGGGCCGGAGGACAAACACTTCGTCGACGTGCTGGGAAGGACGAATGGTCAGTACCCCATGCATTTCACCGGGACGGAGAATGAGGTAAACGGGTGATCACCGTCGACCCCAGGACGGGTTCCGACAGACTCTTCGCCAGACTCCGGCAGAAGAAGGGCCTACCGGTGGTATCCGGGACGCTGGAGTTCGGCGACGCCTGCTGGCTTGGTCAGGGGCCGGAGGGGAGACCAGTGACCGTGGGGGTTGAGTACAAGTGCGTCCCAGACGTATTAAGTTGTATCGCCAACGGGAGGTTCGCCGGTCACCAGCTCCCCGGTCTGCTGGCGACCTACGACTTGCCGATTCTGCTGGTCGAGGGGGATACGAGGGCTAGTTTGAAGGATGGCAGCCTGCAGATTCGCCACCCAGTGAAGAAGTTCTGGTTCGAACCGAAGTCGGGCGGAAGAGGGTGGATGTACCGGGACCTAGTCCACTGGCTGGCAACGGTTCAGTTTAAAGCCGGGGTACGGGTGGCGAGGACCGGAGATCTGGAGGAAAGCGCGGAATGGGTGGCTGCCTCCTATTCGTGGTGGAATTCCAAAACATGGGAAGATCACAAGTCCCATTTACATCTGCATTCATCCCTGGACGATCAGGTCAGCATCCTTAAGCCCACTCTGTTGAGACAGCTGGCAGCTTGTCTCCCCGGCGTCGGCCTGCTAAAATCGGCGGCGGTAGCCAGACACTTCCGTAGCCCATTCGAAATGCTGATGGCGGACGAGGGGGAGTGGGAAAAGATCGAGGGAATAGGAAAGGGAACGGCGAGGAAGATATGTCAGGCGATGATGAACGGAAAATAGGGGGACCACCCAGTGCCGATGGGGCAAGGGGGTGGCAGGCGGTGCTTGATAGGGCCGAAATTGCCTTATATAAGAATCGGGCCAGAAGATCGCGGCTACTAGCCGCCATCAAGTTATTCAAGGATAAAATTAGAACCGGGGAGCCTTGGCCAGTTAATTGTGAAGCTGGCCGGTATCCAGACAGCGAGGAAAGGCCAATGATCCAGCTTCTTGATTCCGATGTCGACCTCCTGGAGGCATTCCTCAGGCGTCTGGTCACCAATGTGGTCATCCGGCAGGAGATCCGCGACACCGCCCTATCCATGCTTCGGCGGCTGGAGCTGGCCCGGAAGGGGTACCCGGACTACCGGAAGCCGATGGAGGGGAAGGCCGAGGAGAGGGCGGAAGGGATGGAAGGGGAGAAGGGGTAGGGGTATGGTGACGAAGACGCGCAAGAAAGGTAGTCGTCCTGCAACGTCCTTCAACGGACGCGGGCTGCGGACCGTCACCCCGCCCTCTACCCCTCCCGCAGCCCCCGGAGCCGTCTCCGGTATATCCCGGTTGCTCCACCCCCCCTACCGGCAGGAGGACTGGGTATCGGCGTACGGACCAGAGAAAGCGGCGATTTATGTCTTAGGTGAGCGTCCGGGGGAGGACGAATGGCGACGGGGGATTCCCTTTATCGGTCCGTCTGGCCGTGTGCTCTCGGACTGGTTCGAACGGGCCGGACTATCGCTCGACTGCGCCCGACGGTGGAACGTGGTAAACGACTACAAGCCGGGGAACCCGGAACCGGCGAAGTGGGAAGTGGAAAGGGACAGGGAGAAAGTCAAGGAGGACATCGACAGGTCGGGGGCAAGGGTAATTGCGGCGGTGGGGGCGCACGCCATCCGGTGGGTGTTGGGGGAAGGGTACGACTTGGACACGGTGAACGGGGTGCCGATCTGGTGGACAGAGGGGAGAATCTGTGTCCCGGTTTATCATCCGGCGAACTCCTTCTACCAGATCCATTTGGCGGCGAACGGGCAGGCTGACGTAAGGACGGTGGCTAGAGTCGTTCGAAGGGAGCAATGGCCGCTCACCGACACCTTCCTCTGTCCGGATTACCAAGAGGCGAAGTGGGGGGAACTCCACTCCCATATTCTACTTGACGCGGACGTACGCCGGATAGCGATCGATACCGAGGGGAGCCGGAGCGGGCCGTGGTGCCTAACCTACTCCACAGCCGCCGGAGATGCCCGTCTGGTTAAAGCTGGTAGCCCGGAATTGAAGTGGTTCATAAAGGAGCTGGAGATATTCACCCTGTGCGGTGGGAAGGTTGTTCTCCATAACGCGATGTTCGACTTGGGGGTGCTGCGGGCGATGGGGATAGACTTACCATTCGGGTCGGTGATCGATACGATGGTCCGCGCCTACAACCTCTGTCTGGAGCCGCAGGGGCTGAAGGCTCTCGCCTACCGCCACGCCGGGATGGAGATGTCGAGCTACGAGGAGCTGGTGCACGAGGCCAATCAGGCGCATGCCGTAGACTACATCATGCAGGCGGCGTTCGGATGGAACTGGCCGGATTCCGAACCCTACCTCGTGATGGAGAGGAACAAGGAAACGAAGAAGTTCGAACCGAAGGTGAAGAAGCCGTGGTCCATCCAGAGGTATCTGGACAGGCTGGTGGCGGACAAATGTAAGAATCCGGAGGAAATAGACCTGAGGAAGAGGTGGGAGGGGATTGACGTAGAGGTGAGGAGACCGGTGGAAGATGTACTCGGTCCGATGCCCGTGGCGACTCTTGACGACGTTCCCTTTGAGAAGGCCTGCGCCTATGCCAACCGGGACGCAGATGCGACTCTTCGGATAGACCCGGTGCTCGAGCGAATGCAGGCGGACATGGGGATGCTGACGGTGGACCCCGACCAGCCTAGGGTGTTCGAGATCGACATGGGGGCGCTGCCGATGTTCGAACGGATGCAGGCTAACGGGTTCCGGGCGGACAAGGGGCACTTTGTACAGCTGGGGCAGAGGATGGGAAGGGAGATGGAAAGGCTCCGGGGAGAGATCCACGGGCTGACGGGGGCGGAGATCAATCCGAATTCCCCGGATCAGGTGGCGGAACTGATCTTCGGACAGCTGAACCTTCCGGTGGGGAAGCTGACCAAGGGTGGGAAGAGCGGGAAGAAGAAGCCGTCGACGAACGACAAGGTACTGGAGGCGATGAGATTCGTCCACCCGGTGATGCCGCTGATCCTGGACTACCGGGAGTGTAGCAAGATTAAGTCCAGCTTCTGCGACCCTTTGTCCCAGCTGCTGGGAAGGGACGGAAGGATAAGGGGGACGATAAAGATCACGAGGGTGCCGACTGGCAGACCGTCGATGGTCGACCCCAACCTCCTTGCCCAACCGGTAAGGTCGGAACTGGGGAGGGAGTTAAGGAAGGGATTCATCGCGGAGGAAGGGTGTGTGCTGGGGGACTGGGACCTGTCGCAGATCGAGATGTGCGTCATGGGGGACCAGTCGATGGACCCGGTGCTGGTAGACCTCCTATGTGATCCCAACAAGGACGCGCACTCGGAGACTGCCGCCTTAATCTTCGGATTGCCGCTACACAAGGGGACGAAGAAGGAAAGATACGCAGAGGTGGACGAGATCCGGCACCGGTATCCGGCGAAACGGGTGGGGTTCGGCGTGATAACGGGGATAACGGGAGTGGGACTGGAAGCGCAGATGGCGCTGGCGAACGCGACGAAGAACGGACTGCCGCTGGGGCAGGGCGGGGACCCGTGGACCGAGGATGACTGCGATGGGATGATCGAGGAGTGGTTCAAGGTATATCGGGGAGTAAAACAGTACATGTTGAACTGCCGGGCGGAACTGAGGCAATACGGGTATGTCACCGACCAGTGGGGTCGCGTGAGGTATTTACCGGGGGTCTACTCAGAAAAGTCGTGGGTGAGGGAAGAGGCGGAGCGGCAGAGCCACAGCCACAAGATCTCGTCCTCGGCCCAGGGGATCATGAAGCTGGCGATGCGGGAGATCTGGGGATTCATGCTGCAGGAGTGGGGGGACGAGGGGAGAACGCACAAGGTGGGGGACACGGTCTACCCCGGACGGCACGTCGAACCACTGCTATCCATTTACGATAGTCTGGTGATGGAACTCGACGATGACCCAGTGTTCAAGGAATATTGGAATTCCGTAATGGTCGGGTGTATGACGCAGACGGTGAAACTGAAAGTTCCGATCCGCGTAAAGGGAAGCTGGTCGTATAGATGGGGAGGAGACTAGGACCATGACAAATCAGACCAAGACCAATCCGTACCTCGTCCCGGCCACCGTCCGGTGCGCGGGTCCGAACTGTCAGAAGGTGAAGGGGGAGACGAACCACTGGTTCACCGTCGCGCCGAATACCACCACCGACGGACCGTATAGCAGCATACTGACTGTCTGGAGGGGGGCACAGGCTGTTTACGAACTAGACTCGTCTTTCCTCCCGGTCTGTGGTGAGGAGTGTCTCCAGAAGGTCATCAGCCACATTCTACACACGCCCAGGCAGGAAGAGGCGAAACAGGAGGCGAAAGATGTTTAGTCCAGGGGACAGAGAAGTTCTCGACCGAGTTCTGATGCTGGCGGAGGCGATCTATACCAACACCCGCCCCCGCTTATCCGCAACCCTCAACTACAGACCCAGAAGAATGGGAGAAGGAAAAGGAAAAGGAGAAAGGAAAATGGCGACGATCAGAGTGGGACAGACGGCTAGCCCCGTCTACCAAGAGTGGAGTGGGCCGAACGGCACGGGGGACAAGCTCCCGCCCGCAGGCCCGGTGACGTACGCGAGCGACAACCCGGCGGCGGTGACGGTCGATTCGAATTCCGGGGTGGCTACCGGTGTAGCGGCGGGAACGGCCAACATCACGGCTACGGACGCTGCGGACAGCCTCACCGCTACGACCCAGATCACGGTGGTGGAGGAGGCTGTTTCGGCAACGCTCGACTACACGCCGAACTAGCCAGATCTAGGGGCGAGAGGCAAGGGAAAGGTAAATGGCCGACCGCCCCTAGGTACTTGACAGGGAGGCTGGTAAGTGGTAGACTGTGGAATGGAGGCGGGAGATATGGTACAAAAGAAAAAGAAAACGGCAGTGCGAACCAAGGCGGAACTGGGAAGGAAACTAAATCCGGAGCGGAAGAAGGAACTGGAAAAAGCGGCCAGCCGACCGAAGCCTGCCCCCATGGCGGAGGAAGTGGAGCAGGAGCTGGAGTTTACCGTCCGCGAGTGCGATCTCGAACAGGTGGACGAGGGCTACCAGCAGATGCTGGAGGAGCTGGCTCTGGACCGGACGAAGTATAAGGATCTGGCGGAGACGAACGAGAAGCTGCGGAAGGACACCGACGCCCTGCTGCAGGGGATGATGGCGGACATCGGGTACAACCGGATAAACCTTCCGGGGGATGGTAAACTGGTGGTAAAGGAATGCCGGGGAAGGTCCGGGTCGACAGTCTCCGTGCCGAAGCTGCTGGAGCAGGGAGTGGACCCGGACGTAATTAGAAAGGCGACGGTGCCGGGGAAGGCTTACTATTACGTGAAGGTGGAGGAGAGGACGGAGAAGGAGCAGGAGGAGTACGACCGGAGGAGACTGGCGGAGGCAGCCAGAGCGACAGGCGGTAGGCAATGAGCCTGATCTGGGCGCAGCAGGACTTCGAACGGCGTCGGCGAGGATGGAGGCTGTGGAGCAGGCAGCCGTGGAGCTGGGGAATGGTGAAACACCTGTGGAGGCTGATATGGGAATGACGATTGACCTCCTCGACCTCAGCCACGTACCCCGATGGACGACGCACCCCGTGGCCCGTCCGCAGTCCGTCGCCGAACACTCCTACCGCGTAGCCATCCTTGTTAACCGTCTAGCTGGGTTGTTCAACGAACAGCCGGACAGGTTCACCACTCTGGACCTAGACATCACCATGCGGGCCGTGTGGTGGGCCTTGTTACACGATGGCCCGGAGGTGAAGACCGGGGACCTGCCGCATCCGGCCAAGCGCATGATCGGGGCTGGAGAGTGGGAAAGGATGGAGGAGGAAGCCTGCCCCTGGTACCGATGGTTCAAACCGGACCCGAACGGGATTGTCTACCGGATGGTCCAGCTGGCGGACGTGGTGGAGGCCCTGACCTGGATGTCGAGGTATGGGCAGGGGTGCAGGGACAGGTTCAACGGGGAAGATGTGGTAGGGCAACTGAGAGCGAGGATTGGGAAGGCGGCGGAAGAGGCGGACAAGGTATTCCCTGGACTAGGGGGAGCGGTGAAAGAACTGGTAAAGGAGACATGTGAATGAAGTTCGATCTAGACTTTCCTGACTCCATCTACAACATCGAACCGGAGACGTGGAACCGGTTCGCCGAGGCCCTTCAGGGCATGCTCAACCGGATGGCGATGAGCTACCACAAGTACCATTCCTCCCGCCCCCTGTACGATTCCTGCCCGGAAGAGACCAAGATGGTATTCACCCGGCAGAGAATGGCGATGTACGACGGGGGAGGGCCGGGGGAGAACTTGTGCGACTGCGGGGTGGGTATAGGAGTTCCAATCCGCCGTCATCGATTAAACTGCTTTCTGTCTCGGGTTAAACTTAGTACCGGAAATGTGGAAAACTGTCTGGACGCAGCCAACGGTCTGGTATTAGAGATGTTGTTCCCCACCCACCCCAAGGCACACTTCCGGTCACAGTCGAGTGAGGAGTCTCCGGGGATCACCTATAAGGAGGATTAGGAAGTATGGCAAACAGCGATCCGAATAAGTTTGATCTTCAGGGGGCCTTGTCCTCCTTCTTCGCCGTCCGTCCTCCCCATCCGGACCGGGCGGAACTTGTTCGTACCTTCATCCAGTTCATTTCCACCCCCGAGGGCGTTCGACTGGCGGCGGCGGTGGCGAGCGACAACAAGGATACGAAGCTTACCCCTCCGGCGGTCATCCGCCTGGGAATAGTCCATGGGATGGCGGTGGGGGTGCTGCTGGAGCGGAATCGTGACCAGCCGGGGAACGAATTCGACACCCGGATGATAGTGAGACTGTACCTCGGGGACGGGGGATTGGGGGGGCTGAGGGACCAGAGGGAGGTGCAGCACGCGCTTCGCCCGCTGGTGGTGGCGGAGGCGGAAGGGTTCAAAAAGGTGTCGGAGGAGATGGCGGGGGAGTGCGAAAAGAATGGGTTGCCACCGGCGAGGGCGCTGCAGCTGGGGCTGGTGTACGGCATGGCTGTGGGAGTGATAATGGAAAGGGATAAGGGAAAGGGTAGGTGAGGGGAATGGCGAACGAAGCAGCGGCGCACCGGGAGTTTGACGAGAAGATCGCGCGGAAGTACGAGCTAGAAATGAACGTCTGTGTCGCGGTGGGCAAACGGGCAAAACAGCCGTCCATACTAGCTGTGCGGGCCATCGACGAAGCGGTACGGACGGCGCTGGAGAAGGCAGCGCAGGTTGCCAATGACGAAACTAGCCACTAGGCTGCCAGCAGCGAAGGGCAGAAGGCGGCTTACAACATTTGGGCGGCAATCCGCTCCATCGTGCTCCGGGCGGAGGATGTGAGGGAGGGATAGGCGATGTCCAAGTCTCAAGTGGTCGTACTCCGTAGTAAATACGATAAGTTAAGGGAAGAGTTATCCAAGAAAATATCGGAGACTTATCCTGCCGGAACCCGCTGTGCAATCTTGCGCGAAAGAAACGGGAGTAAATTTCGCATCTACGGGAGAGTCGCCTTCGGTCCTTGGCCTTCAGAGCCTACACGCTTGGGGATTAAAACCGACAAGCGGGGAACGATAATGTGGGCCGACTGTAACGATTTAGAATGCCACTGCGCGACGTAGCCAAGGAGGGATGACCAATGACGGCCTGCGATCACAAGTGTCACACAGTAGGGCTTAATCCGTGGGTCGAATACTGTCCGGTTTGTGGGTGCAGGAATGAGAAGTTTGATCCGAAAGCGGAAGTCCCACAATGGTTGCGAGACTTCATGGCGGACGTTCCAGAGCGTAAAGGAGAGATGAGATGAGCGGACGTATTCTTACTGTGATTATGCGAAACGATGCGCCATTGATATACACCAACGATAGCCCAACATATCGAACGGTTCAGATCGAACTAACGGAGGATCAAGTCAGTAAGATCGTCCCTTTGTCGAAAGAAGAAGCAATCTCAAAATGTTGGATCGAACCTGAGCGGGGAGCCTAACTCAATGACGACACGCGACAAGGCGGGGACGCGGGCCACGATGCAAGAAGTCCGAGACTTGATCGCATTCTATGACGCTCACGGATGGGATTGGCTTTTGGCCGCTGAATACACACTCGGTTTGCGCAGTGGCGAGTTAGATCGAAGAGAACACTGGCTTAATGACTACATCATGATTCCGAGAAGGAAAGCGCGAAAGGAGGCCAACCGTGGCTGAGGGGAAGACGGGCCGCTGTAGGTGGCCGTGGTCGCATAACTGGACGAAGTGGACCACTACCGAGCGCGGAACCGGATACAGAAGTGAATCATCCTTCAGTATCGGACGATATGAGATGCAGCGTCGTGAGTGCATAGTGTGCGGAAAGTCACAACTTCGGGAGACGATGTCATGAGCGTCCCCGAGGGCCGGACGGAGAAGGAGTGAGGGTATGAGCGACTTTAAACACGATTGGGAATGTGCGGCAATTGGCGAAAAGGGTTATTACTTCTGGAGGTGCAAGAGGTGTGGAACTAGTCTTCCCTATCCTTCTCCAAATGAAGCATTTGATGCTAAAGGCCCGTGCTCCGGCAACGCCACGCCATTGTCCAGCCTGCATACTTGCAGCCTTGCGCCAGACGCCGAAGCCTCCGTCCGGAAGATGCGGGAAAGGATCGAGACGATTGATTGGAAGATGATTAAAGCCGCTGAGGACGACTGGAAGAAACAGGGAAGGGTCGGACAGTATCACGGACACATAGCAGAGTTTGTTCGGGCCGCGCTCGCCGCCCCGGACGCTCCCCCGGAGAAGGAGAATGGACAGTGACAAAGCAGGAAATTCTTGATGGCTTGAAGTCGGGCAGGAAACTTCGATGTGACCGCAAAAACGAGCCATTGCTTCCTTGGTTACTTGGACATCCACACATTACTAACAAGTTCGTTCAGTCAGATGACCAGTGCAGTTATATTGAGTTTTCGTGGTCCGAATCCACTACGCCGGAGGGAAAATGCTCGGACTCGCAATAATGATCGTTGGTCTCTATTCGTTCTTATGGCGCATGTCTCATGATATTGAGGAAATTGAGAGGGTAGTAAAACGCCTCGAAAAGTTTTGCAAACCGACTACGCCGGAAGATGGCGGGAAAGGAGGTGCCAATTGACAAAGATATCACTGACCCGTGCTATTCAAAGTATTGCGAAGTCGGCCAAGGTGGACTGCAAATCAATGCGGAACCCGCATACGTTAGCTGTCCTGATGGTTACGAACTTAACGCTGCTGACCTCAAGTGCCATCGCACAGGCAGCGATTGACCGCGCCCAGCGAGGCCGCATAGCTGGAGGCGGAAGGGAACATGCGGCTTCTTAGTGAAAAGAAGGAGAAAGACTATGAAGAAACGTGAAGTGGGAATTCGGTTTTGGTGCTTACTGCTGGTGCTCGTCGTCCTGTCTACTTTGTCCCGTGCCGACTCCATCCGCCTCGTCTACCTCCCTGGTGACGGGTCCTTCTCCATTTCCCAGTCTTCCGGGATACGGGAGTCCGCCTACGTCTGGGGCCTGGATGGAAGGTACGGAAGGAGAGGGCAGTGGCGGGGAGTGATAACCCTGTCCACCGGCCCGATGCTTAGCGGCAGCCTCCTGTCCTCAGCCGTCTTCTCCAGCCAAGGGTCGACGTTCGACGTCTACGGGGGACTGGGGAATAGCCTGTTTACCGGGGGGTTGACGGGAGACGTCTACTGGACGGCGCTGGGGGTGCATCGGCGGGCGGGAAAAGCAGAAGAGGAATTCGAACTGCGGGGAGAGGTGGAAGGGGAGCTGTGGAATGGGGTAGAGGTAACGGGGGAAGCGAGGCAGCAGGTGTGGCTACTGAGGAACGGGGAATGGCGAGGGGGGAAGGGGTGGATGTCGGCGGGCGGCGGAGGAAAGGGAGGAGGGGGAGGATTGGGGACGGCCCCGGAACCCTCCACCCTTTGGTTGCTGGGGAGCGGCGGACTAGCCACCGGATTGAGACTAGTCCTGCTTAAGGTCCGCCAGATCCGCCAGTAGCTGGGAGATGTCGAACCCGCTGTACGACTTTCCACTAAGCTTGTCCACCCAGTCTTGAGTCACGACGGCGTACGCCTCCGAACAAATCTTGGAGAAGGTCCCCCACCCCATCTGCTGGAGCTTCGCCCAGGTCACGCAGGTACACCCGTCCCGTCCGTAGCCGAACAGTGGTACGGAATGGCCGCCGAGATTTTGTCCTGATGGCTGGTCCCACGCCTTTCCCTGGTCGAACTGCTCCTCCATCGACTGGTAGACCGATATCCCGACGTTAACTCCGCCGAAGAGCCAGATGGCCTGGCGGACCTCCTCGATATTCGTCTGGTCCACTTCCGCCCATGCTAGGATCTGGTGTCCGGCAATCCCCGTCTTCCGCCAGTATTCCAGGACGTCCGGGATGGCCGCTCCTTGGTCGGTGGAAGGATCGCCGGGGACGTACCCGGTGATGGCTGAATAGGCCGCCACTACCTCTTCGACAGTCGGTACGACCATAGACCCGGTATGAATGGTGGCACACATCAGCGTGTGGGCGATGCAGGCGCAGGTACAATCCCCTATCGAATCGTTCCCGAACATGTTCCACTGGTCGGCGGGGACTTTGTACTCCCAGTAGACCTTGAGGGGAGAGGGGGGGACAGAAGCGAGGTAACGGCTGAGCTGAAGGGGACGGGAGGAGGATGGGGACTTTCGGGGGGCGAGTGCAGCTAGGGACTTCATAGGGAGAATTCTCCTGTGTAAACGGGTAGAAATGGGGTAAAAATCCGGAGAGGGCGCAGGTCTCCTCCCCCTCCGGTAGGCGTTGGTTGCTGGCGGTAAGTACGAAATTCTAGGCCGACTCAACTCCTGCTGGCGGCAGCCTTCTGCAGTTTCTTCAGCTTCTTCGCCTCGTGCGCCCGCATGTGGGCGAGCTTCTTGGCTGAGGCGGTCTGGCTGGTCCCCAGTCCGAAGTTGATTCCCGTGGTGTAGCCGCACTTGAACACGTTCCGGGCGGACACGTTGTCCGGATTAAGGACGGGAAAGGTCCCGCAGTCGGCCTCGAAGATGTTGAGGGTGAAGCGTCCTGACCCGGTGGGGTCGAAGTTGGCACCGAGGCGCAGCATGGCGGCGGGCTTGTTGATGTTCTGGTTATTATTCACCGCCACCCGTCCGAATCCCCCCGCCCCGCCGAAGTACGGGTTAAGCCTGTTGCAGGGGAGGGTGGTCTCGTCCAGAAGCTTGCAGGCGAACCACATATCGATGTCGGTGCCGAAGAGGAAGCTCTCGGACCCAGCCGCCGGAATGGACCAGACGTCGGCGCGGAGGCGGGAGTAGGTGGTGAACTGGTAGGCTCCCCCTACGTCTATTCCACTGGTCGATCCGGCTACCGGCGATCCCAGGAAGTTGGACATGAAGGTGAAGCTGGGGGCGTTGGGGACATTGGACTGGGTCCAGCCGCATACCGCCAGCACCAGTGTGGCTGCCACGATAATGCTTACCTTTTTCATTTGCATTCTCTCCTTTGTTGGTTTGTTCTACTTTTTTTACGCCAGTGTCTACTTACCACCAGTTCCACTGCCCGCGTTCCCACCAGTAGGGTCCAGGTAACTAATGGTCACCGGCCCCTGCTCCAGAGCAGCTTGCAGCTTTTGGAAGAACAGGTTGAACTCCTCCACCGAGTGGCCGACGAAGTCGGTACCGACAGTTTCCCCCACCAGAGTGCAGTCCTCCGTATCCTTCGCCCAGTTTCCCCAGTGTATCCGTATCCCCGAGTGGCCGGGGACGTTGAGGACGTGGGGCATGAGACGGCGGAAGCGTACGGACTGGTCTATCACCAGGTCAAACGTCCCCGCCGCAAAGGTGGAGGCTGGCTCCAGGGTAAAACACTCGTGCACCCCGTCGATCAGCATCTCGCCCAGGGTGGCGATGGAGTCGGGCGGACGGCGCTGTACCACTATCTTCATAGGGATGTCTAGTTATCCTCCCCTCCGTTGGATTGAGACCAGGCGAGGATCTTTGGACCCCATACCAGGGCCTCGCGGCTCACTACCGTGGCCAAAGCTACTTTTCCGACGTTCACCCACCAGTCGGCGGTGTGCCACCCCATGAACTGGGGAAATAAAGTGGTCATGGTGGCGTTGGTAAGCAGGGCGTTCACCGCCTGCTTTAGCGAAACGATGAGAAAAGACTTCAGTTTAGCTGTCATCCCGTTCCTCCTTTTTGCCTACTCGTTCATCCTACCCATCCAGTTTTTCCTTGTCATGCATCCGGAAGCAGCGGTTCTCGATAAGCCGGAGACGGCGTTCGGACAGCTCCACCGACTGCTGGATAAGGGCGGTCTGCATCTTCAGCTCCCCTATCTGCTCGTCCCGCTTTCCATTAAGCTCCTTCTGCTCGCTGTGAAACTCGGTAAGAGCGCGGAGCTTCTGCTGGTTCTCGGTGTACATTTCTATCTGCTCCTTCTCGGTCTTTTTTCTGTCCAGATAAAGGGTGGCGAAGGCTACTATGAACACGCCCAGCTCGATCACGTGTCCGATGTTGAACTCGAAAAATCCCTGTCCTTGCGTGATTACCATTGTTGCTCGTCCCCCGGCCAGATCTCGCTGCGGTCGCCCCCTCAGACGCCGCAACGCTGGCTAACGACTGTCGACTCTCTACTGCTACCGCTATCATTACTTCTACATCTACTTTTATTACCATTACCATGGTTTCTCTGACTCTAGTGGTGACTTCCCCCAGTCACTATCCCCCCATCTCCCATCTTCATCCCGTCGTTCAGCGCTACCGTATAGTTCGACTGTCCAAACGCCCCGACGTGGTCCTCCGAGTACGGACCGTGGGGGCCGCAGTAGCTGGCCGCCGGACACACCCACTGGTGGCTGGTCATGTCGAACAGGAACTGGGAGTAGTTGAACCCCCCGACGTAGGACGATCCGGCGGCCAGCTCCACCTTCGTCAGGTCGAAGTTCGTCGACCAGGGACGGGCGGTGAAGGGGCAGTTGTTGGGGTCGAACGGAGTGGATGGGACGCAGGGGGTGATGGGGAAAACGTTCCCCGAGAGATATCCGGCAAACCCCAGGCAGCTCGGGTCGGGGGAGGACCCGAGGCAGCCAGCGGTCGTGGGAGTTGGGGACGCCCAGTTGGTAAAGGGTGATGGCGGGGAATTATTGCCCGACCCGCCGGGTACGGATAGGTAATTGGAAATGGGACGGCCCAGCATGACGGACCGGTACCAGGCGAACGTCTGGGGGTCCATGCACAGGTCCCCCGGAGCCGTCCCCCCAGAATTGTGGCTGCCCTCCCCCGTGGTGCAGGTCAGGCCGACCAGGTTTACCCCCATCCCCGGTTTCGTCCCGGTGGGGAAGGCGAACAGGTTGTCGTGGTAGCGGTTGCTGATAGACTGGGCGGAGGTCCCGGCGGCATAGTCCCATCCCACCGGCTGCGTCCCGAACATGGTGTTGTGGTGGACGCGGATGCTGAAGGGGAGGCCGGAGCCGTTGCCCAGCATGCAAAAGTGGGTAGATGGGGGGTAGTCATCAGGAAGCCCCACCTGGTTCCAGTAGACGTCCAGCCCGTTGGGAGCGGTGGGGGGAATGGCGTAGGCGACCGTAGAGCTGCTGTTCCCCACTATATATCCGTTGGCTGAGCAGGTCGAGTCGGAAATAGCACCCGACGTGAAGGTGGAAATGTCCTGCGTCTCCACCCCGTTCCCCGGATAGATGTCGGTTACCTGATAGGCGTGGGTAGGAATGATGATAGACCACTGGAGATTGCCGCAGGTGGCCACGGAATTGCACAGGGTCCCGGACGGGTAGCCCGACCCCGCAGGCGGCTGGTAGTCGAACGCGTCCCCTAGAGACCCGTCGTTGGTGATAAGCTGGGTCCCGTTGTTATAGGCGTAACGGATAGGGAAGGTCCCGGACCAGTCGACCACCGCCGTCGGGGTGATCTGTGCGCCGGAGCCGGTAGAGTTCCCGGTGAGGATGTACGCCGTACCCGTGGCGTATCCGCTTCCCATAGTCTGCTGCGTCATTCCCGTCACCGCTCCGCCGGAGACCGAGGTGACCTTGAAGACAGCCGCCCCCTGCTGGGTGCAGGACCCTGAGGCAAAGGTCAGGCAGGCGGTGAGGATCTTCCCCACGTCCCCCGAAACGAACCCGGTCCCGCCCGCCGACAGGGTGTAGGTGGAGATCGACCCCCCCGCATTGGTGATGATGACGGAACAGTTTGGCATCACCACGCCGAAATTGTTCCCCGGCTTTCCCGTGGCCGGATTCGTACCGGTACAGTTGGGAGAGTTGGTCACCGGGTCCTGCCGGGAGGTGAACGACACGAGGACCACGCCCGAGGAGGAGACGACGGAGGAGAATGGAGTAGAATTAAGGGAAAAGACTGCGTCCGGATAGGCGGGATTGACCACCGATCCGGGGACCGGGTCGAACCCCAGGGGGGAGGGACGGCAGGCGGCGTGGGAAACTCCCGAGAGGCGGGACATCTGGCAGTAGAAGTTCTGCTGCGTACCGGCAAATTCCGCTATCTCCCCTGCTCCCGTTCCCCAGCTGGCCGCCTCCCCCAGGTTCCCGACCACGCAGTTGAAGAAGTCCAGGTTCCCCATAGACTTCGACACTCCCCCGCCGTTTCCCGGCGATCCCGCGCGTAGGCCAAGGGTCCAGGCCCCGGACGAGTCCCGGACCCAGCAGGACTGGATGTGGACGTTGTCCGTGCCATTCAGCGGCACCCCCAGCTGGTCGAACACCCCCGCCGCCCCTCCGCCCGAAATCGACCGCTCGTCGATCAACCAGGTGTATCCGTGCTGCGCGTCCGGCCAGGTGTGCTCGGCCAGAACCCCCACGAAGGCCACCCTCTCCCCCATCTTGCTCTCGATGGTGTTCTTGACGGAGTAGTTCATGGGGCAGGTATTGAGGCTGGCCCCTCCGGACAAGGTCCCGCATCCGAATGGTAAGGTGGGGGAGTGGCCTGCGCCGGCGGAGAGCTGGCGGTAGTCGGGATTACGGGAGAAGACGGAACGATGGATGAACATGTCATTAGCAATCCCCTTCTGATCCGCCGGTCCTCCCCCCGAGAACCACCCGGCGGACCCGCACTCCATGTACAGGCCGTAGAAGAGGATGTTGCCGGGGGTGGCGAACCCGGTGGAGATGCAGTGGGACTCGGAGTTCACCCAGTGGCTCTTCTCCAGGTAGGAATTGCCGAACCAGGAATTGTTGGCGTTCCAGGCGACGAGGGAGATGGTGTCGTCTCCGCAGCCGTTCGCCCACTGGGCGGGGGGATTGGTAAGGGAGAAGGAGACGGTGGTACCGGCGGTGCCGGGAACGACCGAGGAGGTGGAAAAGGTAAGGTCGGAAATGGAAGGCTGGACGGTGGTGGGGGTGAGCCAGACCCCGGTAGGGCCGAGGGTGTAAGGGGAGCCGTTGATCGTAATGGTGGCCCCGGGGACAAAGGTCAGTCCTATCCGGTCACCGTTCACCCAGGTAAAGTTCTTTCCGTCAGTGGTGGAAGCCTGCCCGGACATCGTCCACCCGTGCTGGGCGTTGGTGGCCTGCGTTCCCGTTCCGCACGGGCCGGAGGGCTGTCCGGGGTCTCCGGGGTCCCAGCCGTGGATGTAGGACCGCTCCAGTCCCACGTGGTCCGCCCCGTACCAGGTGGGGGCGGTAGTGGTGTTGACGGAGTAGTCGGCGTTGATCACCGCCCCCGAGGCGCGGACGGGCTGGGCCGGGGAGTACCCCTTGGCCCCTCCCTGCGATCCGCCGGGGATGGGGGAGACCTGAAGGTCGCGCAGAACCACGTGGTTGGACCAGGTAAAGGGGCCATAGACCGGGTCGACGTAGGGAGAGGAGCCACCCAGGGTGTTGATGCTGGCGTCCTGGTCGAAAAGTATCCCGGAATTGGTAGTGGGAACCTTGCCGGAGGGTCCGGATTCGACTATCGACCACATGCGGGCTACGTCGTTTAGGCTACCTCCGGGCTTGCCATCTGAAGTCAAGGTGTGGCCGTCGCATCCCGGGTTCCTCTGGCCGCCGAATTCGGAGATGGAGGTGTAGAAGCCGTTGGGGGCGACCCCGCCGGAACAGGCCGGACGGTTAGGGGGAAGGGGCTGAGTAGATTCGACTATGGCCCATTTGGTCGGCTCCTGATAAGTCACGGGGTCAAGCTTCCCGGTAACCAGTACCCCGTAGGCGTCCCCGGTGGTCTTGCCGTAGGTGGTCTCCACGATAGAGCAGGAGGGGGGGACGGCTAGGTGCCAGCAGGCATCCTTGTAGTGGGAGGAGGAGAAGTTGGATGGGGAACAGCCATTGCCAGGGGAGGAGGGAGGAGTGTTGGCATTGCACGCCCAGTCGTTGAAGAAAGCCTGGAGACCGGCCTGGGAGCAGGCGTAGGGGCCGTAGCCGGAGACCGCCGAACCCCCCATAGTGACGGATAGGTCATAAGACGGACAGTCGGTATCGGGCTGAGCGGGATTAACCCAGTTGACGGGGAGCTGGGCGGCGAAGTCGGTGTTGAGACCGGGATAGACCTGATCCGACATCGACATGGAGTCGGTGAGGGTAGCGATATGCTGGGAATGGGAATTGTGTACGGTCACCAGGGCGTCGGTCAGGGTCTGGGAATCGGAGATGAAGAACCCGTGGCCGAGGCGGATGGTGTCGCCGAAGGATTGGAAGTCGGAGATGGTGATGATGGTGGAGTTCTGGCTGGCGAAGGGGGTACCCATTTGCCCCCCGGCGAGGAGGCCGCCGTTTAGGGTCCCCTGGGCACAGGAGAGCGCCGGGATGAGGACCAGAACTCCAGTAAGGAGGAAATTTCGCATCGGCTCGTCCTTAGGTAATGGTGATGGTCCAGGTGATCTGGAGGGTGTCGGCGATAGCCATGGAGACTGGGGTGAAGGTATTCTCAAAGAGAATGGGTCCGGTGCCAGCCGTTCCGCCAGTGGCGACTCCTGCCGATGCGATAGTCCCATTAGGAGTACCATGAGAAACGTCCTGAGCCGCTCCGGCGGTCCAGGTATAGGTAAGGGTATAGACCCCATTTCCGGTCCGGGCAAAGGTGGCCTGATGCCGGGCAAGGCCGGAGGTGGAAATCTCGTAAGTCCCCGGAGAAGCCCCCCCGTTCATGTTACAGTTGGAGGAGGCGGGGGTGGCGGAAGCGGGGCAGTCGGCGGCTGCTACGGTGCCGGAGACGGAGAGGGCTAGGTAATTACCGAGACCGGCGGTAGGAAGACCGGAGGTGCCGGACATGAGGAAGGCGGACCAGTCCTTGGCGAGATTGGTATCGAGGTTGTGGGTGACCTCACGGGAGTAGACGGTCGACGGATCAGCGGCGCACCCGATTTGGTCAACTACGACCTGATACGGAGCATCTTTTCCATCTTGGAAGTAGGTGGTGTAGTTCTGACAGTGGCGGGCGACGATCTCCACTCGGTCGGCGTGCGACATGTGGTCGGCCTGGGCTAAGGCGAAGGTGGGGGTAAAGGTGAGTGCCGCCAGTACGAGGGTTGCTGCTAATACCTTTTTCATTTGTCCTTTTCTCCTGTCTGTTTCGAATTTCGATTTCGACTTACGGAAGTATACTGCAGCTTGCCCCAGCCACCACCGTGACGGTCCCGGCCACACTGGTCGTCGCCGCCTGCAGGCTAAACGTTCCCGGCGTACCAGCGTTCCACTGGATTGCCCCGTAGATCTCGAAGTTGTAGTTGGTGCTGGTGGCGAATGCATTGGCGCCCGAGAGGAGCGTCCCGTTAGTCACCGAGTTCGTCTCCTTCGGACCGGTGGTGACGTTGTTGGCGATGGCGGTGCCATACCAGATGGACTGGGGGGTCTGGCTGGCGGTTATCGCCAGGGCCATTCCCGCCGTGGTGGAGGAAGAGGACCACAGGCCATCGCAGCGGAAGTGGATGGTGGAGTTGGCGGCGATGGTCGGGGAAGTGAGGCCGGATATGGTGGTTCCGGAGACGCTGTTGGTGGAGTAGGAGGTGGAAAAGAAGGAATTGGCGGCGTGAAGGGTGTGGTTGGTAACCGTCGGACCGGAAGCCCCGTCGTCTCCTGCCAGCGTTCCAGATGTATTGTTCCAGAACATCAGGTCGTTGACGACGGTCGTCCCCGGACCGGCGAGGCTGCCCGACACCGGGTTGATCTCGGGCGGGAAGAGGTAGACGAGGGAGGTGGAGCCGGAGCCTGTGGAGGCCGACTGGACGAAGCCTAGTACGTCCCCGCCGGACGCAGGATAAGTCGTGGACCCAGTATCGTGGCCGTCGCCGCCGACCGAGGAAGAGATCTGGATATAGTGCCGTACGGTTGTCGACCCATCCACCACCATCGGCCATGCCCCGGAGATGGCGAGGCAGGCCAGCCCTGACGTTCCGGCGTTCGCCACCACCAGACCGGCATAACCGGTAGTATCGGTGGTCTGCATGACTACGGCCTGGCCGGTGGAGGTAAGTTTGGCCGCCTTGTTAAGAGTGGTCCCGGTGGAGGTGTCGTTGGGGACGGGGGCGGTGTTGAAGGGACAGGCTTGAGCCATTCCCCGTGTGGAAAGGAAAAGGGCCGAAGCCAGCGCCAGAGTCAGTAGAAATGTGCGTCTCATTGAGAATTCTCCTTGTTCCTAAATTTCCTTATCCCTAGATCCTCTGTCCGGGGTAGATGGATAGCTGGTTCGCCGTCAGGATGTTGGACGAGCTTGCCGTCCCCCACGTCACCTGCAGGTCCAGATTCTGGTTGGCCGAGAACTGCAGCCCCGTCATCTGCCCGCTGTCGCACCCGCCCACCATCGCCCCGGCGGTGCTGAGGAAGCGGAAGCAGCCGTGGCCCTGAGCCGTAGTCAGTCCGGTGATGGTGAGGTAGTAGTCGAACTCCCACGCCGCCCCCGACAGCGAACCGACTACTGGGACGGTGATGGTGCGGCTGCCCGACCCCACGACTATCGTGACGGTGAGGGTAGGGGGAGAACCGGCTGTACTCAGTATCCCGCCCGCCGAAAAGTGGAGGGTCTTGTCCCCCGCCGAGTAGGGAAGGATGACGTTGGCGGTCAAGGTACGGTTGCCGATGAAGGTTGCCCCGAGGATGGTGGTGGCGGAGGCGGTATTAGAAACCGTGGAAGCGGAGGTGAGGGAAAGTCCGGGGTAGACCGGGGTGGCGAGGACCGGGGGGTAGAAGGACGATCCCCCGCCGCCTGATCCCGAGGGGACGAAGCATCCCACGGAATTACCCCCGACGTCTACGCCAGCCGCCGCCTGTCCCGCCGGGCATGGGGTGGGGGAAGTGGCAAGAGCGGAAGCGGTGGCGGCCAGTCCGGAGATTCCGACGGGGAGGGGATTGTTAAGGAGGGCGTTGGGAATGTGGCCGCCGGAATCGGTCTTTACCAGCTGGCTGGGGCCGTTGGTGGAATTACCCTGAGTCGTGACGTTGGACTGGAAGGACCAGCCGGGGATGGATGGGTCGAAGAACAGACCGGAGAGGGAGGAAAGGCCGGAGACCAGCGGCAGGGCGTCCCCCTCAATCCCGACGACCGTCTGAGACGTATTGGTACCGGACAGATCCCCACCGGCAGTGAAAAGGTTACCAATCGACGGGTCAAACTTCACCCACCCCGCCCCGAGGATGTTCATGTAGAAGTGGCCATCGGTGTCGAACGCCCATCCGGACTGGGAGCCGGACAGCGCCGTGGGATGGTTGGAAAGGTTGGCGGTGGTGTACTGCTGGGGACAGGTAGGGCAGGTGGCGGAGATGGTGTCCTGCACCTCCAGCTTATTGGGAATTACCACTCCCCCGGTCCCGTTCGCTGCCGTATCTCCCACCTGCAGCCGGGTGTTGTCCCCCGACCCCGCCCATCCGGTGACGGCGGTGTTGTCGGTCCCGACGCTGCTCGTTCCGTTCCTATACTTCACCTGGTCGGCGTGGGCCAGCCGTAGCGACCCGGTCTGTGCGGAATTGGCGGAGGAGGATTCCAGACGGTTAAAGACCCAGGAGTAGGCGGCGTTGAACTGAGAAAAGATCGAGGCGTAGCCGGAAGAAATGGTGTAGGTCCCGGCGGAGGGAAGGGTGCCGGGCTGGAACCCGATGTCACAGCTGGCGGCGGCCAGGCAGGTGTTGGCACCAGGGGTGCAGGTATTGGTGGATTCACAGGAAGACCCAGGAGCTTCCTTCGTCAGGACAGTGAAGGTGGTGTTAAGGAGAATGGCGAGGGAGCCGCTGGTAGGGGTAAGGGCGGGGAATTGGAAGGTCCCGCCTATCGGCCAGGCAAACTTGTTGGTGAGCGAGGGGTTGAGCATCGTCGCCCAGACGGTGGTGCCAAGGGAGGGGACGAAGACCTGGGAGACTTGATTCTGAATTGGGCTGAGAGCGGCGTACCATCCGATCTCCGGATGGTTCTGGTAGGAGTAGATAGCGGAATTAGGAGAACCCTGGTCAATAGTGGACTCGATAGGAAAGACCACGGGACCGGGAATGCCCTGAGGACCCTGGGGTCCGGTAGGGCCAGCGGGACCGGTCGCGCCCGCCGGACCGGTGGGGCCGGTAGCGCCGGTGGCTCCGGTCAGTCCACTGGGAATTCCGAAGTCGAGGGCAGCAGCGGAAGAGGACCCGCTATTACTGACGGTGGCGGGGGAACCGGGGGTAAGAGTGGTGGTGGAGTTGACGGAAATGGTGGCGGCGGTGCCGGCAGGACCGGTCGGACCGGTGGCTCCGGTGGGTCCCTGTGGCCCGGTGTTGCCCTGGGGGCCTTGAGGACCGGTAGGTCCGGTAGGTCCGGCGGGTCCCGTAGCGCCAGCCGGTCCCGTGGCCCCCGTCGGCCCCGGAGGACCCTGGAGACTGCCCTGGGCGGTCCAGTGGCCGGAGATCTTCTGGTAGTAGATGCCGGTGGAAGAATTGATGTCGAAGTCGCCGTTCGACCCGGTGCCGTCCGAGGGGACGCCGGACTGGGAATACCAGACGGACCCGGCGGTACCGGCAGGACCCTGGGGACCGGTTGGACCTTGGGGACCGGTGTTACCCTGAGGACCCTGTGGTCCGGTAGCCCCCTGTGGCCCAGTTGCACCAGTTGCACCCTGCGGACCCTGCGGCCCAGTCTGTCCGGTTGGACCCTGCGGACCGGTAGGTCCGGTTGCCCCGGTAGCTCCGGTAGGACCCTGGACTCCGGCGAACGACAGCACCCCCCAGTTGGAGTTGATCGTCGACCCGTAGACGCAGGGGGTGACGGAGCAAGGTTCCTGATTAGTGTTGGAAGTGGTGGCGAGGAAGGAGGCTCCACGGTCGGAAACCGCCTGGCCAACGGCATAGGTCGGGGAGTTGGACCACGCCCCCTGCCACGCTACCCCCGTACCTCCGCCCCCGGTGACGCACACCGGACGACCAGTGGTGTCATACCCCTGAACCACCGTCCCCGATCCACAGGCCAGGGAATAGATCCCGCCGAGCGATGAGGGGGTAGGAGGGGGAAGCTTACTAAGAAACATGTTGGGAAGGGAGGGGATGAACTGGTCGAAATTGCAGGTCCCTACGCCAGCGGTAGTCGAACACCAGTAGTTGGAGGTCTGGGGCTGGATGCACTGGTAGCCGGAACGCTGGGACTGGGGAATGAGGACCTGGCCCTGCGGACCACGGAGGGTGAGGGAGAAGCAGACGTTGGCCGGATTGGTGATGACGGTGTTGGGAAGCTTGCAGGGCTGGTTGATGGCCCCGGTGGTAACGGAGCAGGAGGTGGGGGACTGGATCTGCTGCCCCCCGCCGCCTAACTGGTAGGAGATGGGGTTGCCGTAATTGTCCACCGGGGCTAGGATCATGGTGCCGGAGGAGAGGAGGGTAGCACCCGGACCGGTGATGTCGGAGGCGGTAACGGTCATCCATACCGGGTCCTGAGCAAGGGCCGGGGAGATGAGGGACAGGGCCGAAGCCAGCAGGAGAAAAAGGGAGACTGTAAGTTTTCGCATAGTTTTTATTCCTCCTGTTAAGCCTTCCCGATGGCTACCCACATGACCTCGGTCCCGCCCCTAGCCGCCTCGATGGTGGCCCCGGTGGTGGAGACGCTGGTGTAGTCGCAGGATGAACTGTTGGCCGTCATAACCAGGGCGGGGCGGGCGGAAAATGTCTTGGGGAAGGAGAAGGATGTGGGGGAACCGCCGGGGACGGTAAGCGCCCCGAACTGGATGAGAAGGGGGCCGATGTAGATGTAGCTGGAGGAGGGAGTGGCGACGAGATTGCTGTTCCCCGTACCCACCGCCCGCTGGACGAAGGCGGTGTCGGCCAGACGGGTGGAGTTGTCGGTAGATGGTTGGGTGGGGCAGGTAGGATTTCCGGTAAGAGGGGTGTTGGTGAGGATGCCGGGGAGGTCGGCAGCCGTCAGGACGTTGGCGAATATGGCTGCCAGGGATGTAACGGCGGCGGAGTAGGACCCGGCGTAAGCCGCCTGCCCCGGCGATCCGTCCAGCACCATATACCCCTTGGTAGCGAGAGCGAGGGCGAGAGCGGTGTAGAAGGTGGACGACTGGTAACGGAACTTGTTGATGGAGACGGAGGGGACGATGGCTCCCGAAGCCACGCCGTTGACCCTCTGCCCGTCGGTCTGATAAGTGGAATCGTTCTCCTGATTGGTGGCGGGAGGGTTGAACTGGAGGAAGTTGTTAGAACCCGGCATTTGGAAGTCTCCTGTATCCTGTATCCTATGTCCTGTTTCCTATTGAGCCTTAGACGGCATATCCCGTATCGGCACCCGCCACGGTAGCGTCGTTCCGGTCGGCTCCGTACATCGGGAGTTGGGCGAATGAAATGTTGGACAGCACCCCCTCCGAAACCGGTAGGATGAGACCGTTGAGAATGATCTGCTGGGTGAGGTTGTCGAAGTCTCCCGACACGACTATAATTACCGACATGTCCTGGTTGTCGATGATCCGGAGGCTGGTACCGGGGAAGGCGGAATTCCAGTAGGGATAGAGGTCCCTAGGTAGTCCGGACCAGTGGTTCTGGATGACCTTCCAGCGGAGCAGCATGCGGTAGTGAGAGTCGTCCATCAGGGCGCTGAAGTTCTGCGTCGCCGTGATGTTGACCGTCAGCCCCGACCCGCTCCCCCCGGTCGTGCTCAACCCGCTGGCGTTGCTGTACCCGTTGCCCCCAGTGTTAACCGACAGCTGGTAGACGTTGCCCAGTCCCCCCACTGCGGTAACCTTGGCCGTTCCGCCGCTGGCTCCCCCCTGTATTATGTTTACGATGTCCCCCAGGTGGTAATGCGAACCGCCGCCTCCGCCGCCTCCCGCCTGCTGCACGGTAAGGAGCGCCCCGCCCATGGGCTGGAAGGGGAGAAGGCGGGGGACGCCGATAACCTGTCCCAGGATGTCCAGCTGTTGTCCAACGGCGAGGTCCAGGTCGAAGTCCGATGGGAGGAGGGAGGCGGAATACTGAATGTGGGAAAGGACCCCAACGATGGTCCCCAGCCACTGCTGCAGATTGGGGGCGGAGGAATATTCGGAAGTAAGAAGGCCGAGGTAATAATCGACTGCCGATATGCGGAGACAGGAGACCGCAGCCAGTTCCCAGATAGTGGACCCCGGGCCGCCGGAAGGTACGTAGTCGACGGCGGACTTGACCGAGGCGTAGGCGGTGCCGAACGGGGCCGGACCGGAGATAGTTAATGAGTGCCAGTTCGAATCGGTAAGAACGGCGGACTGGGAAACGTACCCGAGGATGTTCCCCTGGGAGTCGAAAAATTCCACGTAGGCCTTCGGCTGCATCGGGCCGGATACGTACTTGATAGCGATGGTGAGGGAGAAGTAGTCGCCGAACTTGGCCGGGAAGTATCCGGGAGTCCACCCTAGGGTGTCCGCCCGCTGGCTGCTGGCCACCACGCCGCCGAAGTGGTCGGCGGAGGAAATCTGGAGGGACTGGGCACCGGCATAAGGGGTGGAGGTGTCGTAAGATAGAGACGGAGGATTGCCGCCGCTGTCCGGCTGCAGGAACCAGCCGGGGGGAGGGAGGCCGGGAAGCTGGAATCCGCCGTTCTGAATCGGTAGGGGAACGGACTGAAGGGGGGTGGACATTGGGCTGCGAACTAGGGACTAGATGCTGTTGATCTGTACTCCGCCGGACGACGCCACCTGGTTGTACGGAACCGGGATGTCGATGGTGGTAACGGGTCCGGGGGAAAGTCCTAGGGCCACGCCCCGGACGCTGTAGATGGGCTGCTGGAGATTGGTGTTCTGCGACATGGCGACGGCGTATAAGGCCGACTGGGTAACGGTCTCCCCGATGGCTAGCGACCCGAGATAAGAAACGAGGGCGGACTGGATGGCAGCGGTGACGGAGGAGGTGTAGGCCGGGGTAAGTCCGTGGATTTGGACGACCACGTAGATGGGAAGGAATCCGGGACCGGACCCCACCGCCGGAGCGGAGATGACATCGAACTGGATCGGTTCGGTGAGCTGGGTGTTGGGATCGAGGACGTTCACCACGGTAGTGCCGTTGGTCGCGCACCCCTCGGACTTGTTGGTATAGATGGTGGTGGCCAGGGTAAGGGGATCGCCTCCCTGGACGATGACGGTAATGGAGTGAGGGGGGCAGCCGTTCGAATCGGTAGAGCCGGTAGGGTTGTGCTCGATGGCGGCGCGAACTACGCCGGAAACGGCTTCGACCTGGGCCAGGGTACCGGCGACGAGGGAGCGGGATGGCTTGGCTACCGACTGGAAGAAACGGGCACGGAGCTGGCTATCCGACTCCACAGGCTGTCCGGGGGTGGCGACGTTCGACCCGTTGTCCACTCCGGTCCATCCCGACTGGGGATTGGTGATGATGGAGAGCTGTCCGGGGGCGGTAATGTTGAAATTTCCAAGTTGCTCACAGATGACCAGGGCCTGGGCGTTGCCTGTGCCGTCGAGGGTGATGGACGGGGAAAGGTCCCAGAGTAACCCGTAGACGGTATCCTGCACCACTCCGTTGGAGATGGTGGCGTTGGGAGTGCCAGTGAGGTTGACGAGGCAAATGGAATGGGTGGCGGGCTTACGGGAAATCCCGACGAGCTTGCACAGGGCGTCCAGTCCCGCTCCGACCGCCGTCTGTGGGGAAAACTGGTTATAAGAGAGCTGTAGCCCCTGCATGGCGTCGGCAAGGGCCAGGGAGGTGGAGGAAATCTCCTGGTGGTCGGAGGAATCGTTTCCCAGGTAGACCGACTGGCCGTAGATGGAGAGGTAGGCCGACTGGAGAAAGTCCAGGATGTCCTGGTAGGACGGAAGATGAAGGCCGGAGGCGTCGACGTATGGTGGGGTATAGGACATAGGAGTTAGGCCAAAGAGGCTGATGGAGGCTGTGGGTAAGTGATCACGGGTATGGGTCCGAAGACGGTCGAAACGCTACAGGAGAAGGAGAGGCGGCGGGTGGACTTGTCGATGGAGGACTGGACGTTCGAAACGCCGGTGACATAGGGAGTATCGGTAATTCGCTTCTGAATAAGGAGACTGACCTGGGGAAGGTTGGCCCCACCGTAAGTCAAGATCTTCTGCCACAGGGGTAGGCCGTCGGTCAGGTTCTCCCACCATTCCCCCTCGAATAGGAGCAGGCGGGTGCGGATGATCTGGTCGACAGCGGCCTTGTCGGCAAGGAAATTCCCCTGTCCCTGGCCACGCTGCGGATCATTCGAACCGTCAGTAGATAGCGCCCGGACTGTGATCAAGGGTGCGGCCATCTAGAGAACCCCTCCCGTGTGTCCGCCGCCGGTCTGTACGCCGGTGTGTTCATGGGTGAGGAAAGCTTTGTTCTGGATGGTGGCGGTACCCTGGAGATTGGTGGTGCCGGTGACCACCAGATTGCCGTTGACGGTGACGGTTGGAGCGGTAAGCTGTATCTCCCCGTTCCCCACCTCCACGACAGTCTGGCCATCCCGCGAGCGCAGTTGGGCGGAGGAGGAGGACCAGTTGGTAGGGACGTTGGGAAGGGAGAAGGGGCCGAAGATTGCCAACCCGTCCGACAGGTCGTGCCGCCGCCGCTTCTCCCTGTTCTGCAGCCCACCGTTCTGCCACCAGGCGTTGATGCAGGTGTCGGAGAACACCAGCAGGCACTCGTCGCCGGGGGATATGGGGAAGGTAAGGAGAAAGTCCCCAGCGGATGGAACGAGGACCGGGACCTTGGAAAGCTGGGGCAGGGGAACGTCCGTAGGGACGAGGTCCTTGTTCACCTTCTCCCGAATGAGGGGTTGGACGGTGACGGTCGCCGTGGAGGGGTCGAAGGAGACAACTTCAGCCGGGATGGCCACGCGGAACATGCAGTCGTGGTCCCAGAGGAGCCGCCGCCACTGCTCGATCTCCGGAGCCAGGCGGGTGGGGATGTCGACGAACGACGAAGCGGGAGTCTGGGTATTGCCCATTAGCTGTTCCCCCTGTTCGTGTTCCAGTTCTGCAGCAGCATCATGGCTGTCCTGCCACCCGTACGGGTTATCCCATCGATCTCCACGTACCACGCCTGCCCACGCGAATCCCCCACGAACCGCGTCCCGGCTACGATGTACACCCCATCCTGATCCAGAACGGTGAGGGTAGCGGGGACCGGGGACTGCTGGTAGAGGAGCATCTTTCGGATCAAGGAATTGTCGATCTTCACTAGGAGATAGGGTTTTGTCACCTGCACGCGGGCGTCTAGTAGAGCGGTAAAGCGAACTCCACCGGGGACCTGCTGCGGCGTCCCCACTATCACCCCGTCGGCATTGGAACTAGGACGGGGCTGGGCGAGATTCGGCTGCGGGAGGGCGGGAGGAGTAAAGGTGAGGGTGGGGACGGCGGGAATGTCCGTGTCGTTCACCCCCTGGAAGTTCAGTCCGGCCTTGCCCTCATACCACTGGAGGTTGGCATCCTCCGCTATCTGGGTGAAGTAGTGAGACTGGGAGCCGAAGAAGGCATCGGGACGGGACGGCTTGGTGGAAGGGATGAGGGTGGAGAGGGCGGAGACCGGAGTCTGGGTCTGGGCGGCGAGCTTGCGGACGATGTCCGGCTGGGTAAGTCCGGTATACTCTCCCGAAACCAGCTGCTGCTGCCCCGTTAGGCCGAGGATGCAGTGGAAAGTTAGCTTGCGGTCGATCACGTTCTCCCGCTCGAAGAGCAGCTGGAATACCGGGGAGGACCACACCACCCCGTAGCCGTTCGAATTGGTCTTGTACCCAGCCTCCAGCGAAACCTGGATGTCCTGGTAGTTCGTCACTCCCATGATGTCGTTGATGGTGGCGGCGGAAAGGTTGTAGACGGAGATGTCCCCTACCCAGAACACCTGGAACGCCCGCTGCTGCAGGTCGAAGGTGAAACGGAGGGCGGGGGAGTCGTCGGAAGAGATGGAGTAAGTGGTGCCGGGAATCTGGATAGTCAACTCATACTTCCGCTGGAAAAGGGCCAGCGGTGGTGTGCTGGCGGCGTTCGACTGCGGGCTGGAGACTGTCGGCATGTGGCTGCTTCTACAGTTGATTCCCTGTTTCGTTGGGCTAGCTCAGATGGATCGGCTCAATCTTCAAATCAACGCTCTGGTACGATCCGGTCTTGTTTTGCCAGTCCTTGAAGCCCATCGATCCCGACGCACTTACACGCAGGATCTTTTCAGGTTCAATCGTAGATAGGGTTTGGGCGACAAGTTTCCGCACGTGTTGGACGGTTTCCTGTTCGCCTTTGTCGTTCATGTTGATTCGTTCAAACTGCTGTTCGAGCTGCTCCGCAATTTTCGGTGCGAAGCCGCAAGCACTAACGCTCCATGACATAAGTTTCTCCTTTTTGGAATTTGGTAGTCATGGGAATCAACTGTAGAAGTAGCCATGGGAACTAGTTGTTGGTATACTCCGGGGTGTCGCCCCAGATCAGTACGAAATCCGTTCCGAGGTCTGTATCGTCCGGGGAGTCCTTCGCCACCCCGGAGGCATTGATGATGTAGGCTGAACCCAGAGCCATGTAGATGAACTGGCCGAGTAGGTTGGCGGAGGGGAAGCCCCCGCAGAGCAGTGGAATGTTGGAAAGAAGGGGGGTGCCGGAGGAATCAAAAATAGCCAGTTCCCAGTAGCCAGCCGTCTCGTTGAAGTTGAGGTCCAGGCCGAGGGCCAGAGTCTCCCCGTCTACGTTGAGCACGCAGGTGAGGGACTGGTTGGGAGAATTGGTAAGTGGAATGAGCTGCTGCATAGTCCCTAGCTCCCCCCTCCCGTAGCCGACTGCAGCGGCCCCTGGACTCCCGGGGGAACGGGCTGGGGAAGTACCCCTCCCTGCGGGGAATTGCCATTCTGGTTCGGGCGGGCGGAGACGGAATTCGGCGTACTGGTCACCGTGCCGGTAAGGATCTCCTCGAAGGTAACTAGCGCGCGGAGAGCCGTCCGGGTCCGGAAGTCGTCTATCGCCCGGATGTGCTGGACCAGCATGTTCGAATAGGTACGGAGCTTGGTCTGTATAGTTAAGATTACGACTTGTTCCTTGAGCTGCAGAAGGGTCTGGTAGGCCGACACCGACTTGGTGCTGGCGGAGGTCCATTGACCGGCGGTGTAGCTGTCCATCGAGTCCGACATCCCGATCTCGACGCGGAGCATTGAGGGATTGTTATAGGCATTGTCGGTGATGGAGGCACCGGCCTGGATGGGCTGCTGCGACTTGGTAAGGGAATCCTCGTGTTCCGTGCGGAGGATGGCGTCGAAATAGTAAGTGGTGGATGATCCGGAGCCGCCGGAGGAAGACGGAAGGGTCCCGGTGATGGAGAACTTCTGCGTCTTCTGCCAACCCGGCGGACGGAATCCTGTGGCCGCGCTGCTCATCTATGCGAACACCGTAGAGGCGTTGGCCATGTTGAACTGCGCCCGCCACCTCAGTCTCTCGTCTACCTTCGTAGCCACCGCATGACCGATTTCCTCGGCTGAAGCCCCCGGATGGTTGACGTGAACGTGGATGTCGCCGAAGGTCGCCCCCACCGACCCGCCGGAGTAGGAGGAGGGGTGGAGGGCCGAGAATCCACCAGCCTTCATCTTATCCCTTCTCCTCAGCACGTCCCCGACGTATCCCGACGGGTCCTTAGTAACGAATCCGCCGTACGCCTTTAGGGCCTTCCCCACGTCCCCGCCGATCTCCGGATGAAGCTTGGGGTCGAGGAGCTGGGAGAGGTAACGGGTACCGGCCTCGATATTGCGCTCAGCATCGAAAATGGATGAACCGGAAAGTCCCAGGCCAGCGGCGGTACCGGGCATGAGTTGCATCAGTCCGGACGCACCAGAGGAACGGTTAACGGCGTTCGGGTCCCACCCGGATTCCTTATCGATGATCCCGGCGACGAGGAACGGGTCGAGATGATATTTGGCCGCATATCGCATCGCCAAGAGGTATTCCTCAGACTTCTTTATTGAGGCAAACTTACCAACCAGGGGAGTAGACTGCTGGTACTGCTTGGCCAGAGGATCGGTCCCCCGCTCCACTCCCTTGGCAAGCGGTCCAAGGATGGCTCCGGGTAGAGGACCGGCTCCCAGCAGGGAGCTGCCGATGGCCCCCTCCACCATCGACCGCATGTAGGGGTGGTCTTGAAGGAGCTGGACGAAGTCCTTCACGATCTGGAGAGTGTACTTGACCGAATCCCCGATGTGGTGGAGGGCCAGCCCGATGTTCTCGATGTTGATGGCTCCTGACTTCATCTTCTGGTCGTCGTAGAACTCTCCGAGAAGCCGCATGACCTCGGACCCAGCGGTCTTCCCGATGTCGAATATGTCGCGGAAGATGTCGCGGACGTCGTGGAGGACGGGGACAAGAGAAGTAGCGATGCGGGAGGAGATGCTGGGGAAGTCCCGCTGGAACCAGTCGTTGAACTGGCGCAATCGAGTAAGGAGGGAGTTCTCGTCGCCGAACAGGGCTTTAGAAAGATCGCGGGTGAGGGCGAAGGCGAACACCTGAGCCTCCACCCGCATCTTGGTGAACTCAAACCGGATATCCCGGATCTTCCTCATCTGGGACTCCATGTCCTGCCCGCCGCCCGCACGGGAGAACATCCGGGTTTCCAAGTCGACTAGTTCCTTGTACCTCTCGCGGAGTTCAGCCGGTCCCCATATGATGTCCTCCAGCGAATACCCGAGAGCGTCGGTAGCAATCTTCATCGTCCGGGCGGCGTCGGCGGAGATGAACATCCGGCGGGCGAAGATCTGGTACTGGAGGTCGGCCTGGGCCGTTCTATCCATCACGCCGAGGGTGGCTCCGGCGACCGAGGTAAGAGCTGAAGTGACGGCCACGCCTGCGCCCACGAATCCACGGGTGAAGCGGCCAGTGAACTCCTCCACCTCACGGGCGGTTACCCGGAGGACGTCGTTGAAGCGAGAGAGCTGCGGCTGGTCGACCGCGAATCCCAGGGAGACCAGGTACTCTTGGATGACGTTTGCCATGGGTCAGCCGCCGACCTGTTCCGGCGGTGGTTCGTTCACCTTGCCCATCAGGTCCAGCATGTCGTGCGCGTCCATCAGGTCCTCAGCCGTATAGGTCCCGTCGTACAGTTCGTGCTGCCGCCATATTCCCCGGATGACCGGGCGGAAGAGGAAAAGGTCTAGACCAGTTTCCCCGTCACTCTCTCCGTCCCCACCTGTGTCTGTGTTGACGGGAGGGGTGGCGGCGTCTTCTTCTCCCCGCCGTCGCGGACGAAAAAAGGGGAAAGGTTGAAGACCAGAGTTTCCTCCACCAGTTTGTCCACCGCCACCGGATCGGCAGCCAGCTCCGCATCCAGCTTCCCCCCTACCATCACCGGGAGGGCGGAGTCATCGGAGCCGGAGTCGTCGGCATAGCGGCGAACGACGCGGAGGCAGGAGAGCTGTATGCGCTTAAACTCCTGCGGGTCGAGCAGCGGTCCGTACACCATCCAGTAGAACCGGCACGCCTCCTGGGAAAAGGAGACGGGGTCCGAGGGGGGTGGGGAATCCGGCCTCTCCGCCTGATCGGCGGCGGACAGGTTGCGGGCGCTGGTGGAAACGAGGAGACGGTAGAAACGGGTGGAGTCGTACAGGTCGAAAAGTCCCAGTCGGAACTTCTGGCCCGCTACTTCTACGTCAGTGGTGGTGGGTCGTGGCATGGGGGGTGCGGCCTCCTAAGCCGTTGGTCGAAAGTAGAAAGTCTACTGATTAAGCCGTCAAGTTCTGTACGTCGGCGAACGGCAATGCCCAGGAGATCTTCTGCCCCTGCGCCTCGTACGGTTTCGGCGGGATCTTGCCGAACGACCCGCCCTGGCAGCGGTGAGACGTCCCGTCCAGAGTATTCCGGAGGGTGACGGTCAGGACGGCGGCCTGGGACGCGTCCCCGTTCTGTAGCGCTGAGTTGATGGCGTTCCAGGTATTCAGCATCCATTTGTAGAGGGCGGAGGTCTGCTGGCAGTTTACCGTCACCATCCCATTATCCCCGACTATCGCCGATACCATGACGTTTCCGTCAGCGGCGACGTCCTGCGAAGTGTGTTCGGTAAGGTTGTCCACCACCACCGACCCCGCTCCCACCTGTCCCGAGATTACGAACTGGTTGGGAGACGCCAGGGGGTGGGTGAAGACGGCGGCCAGAGCCTTGAAGCTGTAGTTTGTCATAAGTCGAATTCTCCTGATTCTAAGGTCTGTTTCCTAGTTCAACTTCCTCTGCCCCTGTCTCCGTCCTAAGTCTGGTCATACACCCCGATAAGGGTGGACTGGGCCGCTCCCGCTTCGTTGATGGCAAGGTAGATCGGCATGGACTTCCGGCTGTTCTTGTCCGACTGCGACTGGGTGTTGTAGGGAGGGGACTGGGCGAGGAATCCGGGGTTGGGGAGAGTCTGCCCCGGAAGGAGGTTGAGGATGGCCACTCCCCGCCACGTTCCCGGTCCGATGAATCCAATGGTGGCGAGGGACTGAGCCGCCTGGTTCACGTCGTCGAGCAGTATAGCCTGTCCGGGATCGGTCTGCGGCACCTTCGGCAGGGTGGCGTAGGAATTCATCACATTGAACTGGATGGCGGCGGAGAGCATGTCGCGGAAGAGGATCTGGTCGAGGTAGGTGTTGCCGGAGCTGGAGAAGGTCGTCCCGCGCTGGGTAAACTGGTAATCAGGCAGCCCGGTAACCCCCTGCCCGTAGCCGACGTAGACGTTGCCGGAGTTCCCCGTGATGTTGGAATAAGTGGTCTCGGAAATAGGTTCCGTGGTGATGCCGACGAGGGACTTGGCGAACAGGGTGAAGGCGGAATTCGCCAGACCGGTGTTCAGACCCATGGCATTCCCCATCATGGCGACGGCGGCGTAGATGTTGTTAGGGTAGGCACCGGACTGGGTGGTGGAGTAGATCCCACAGGTCCGGGTGTAGTCCTGAGTAGCAAGTGTGGCGAACAGGTTCCCGGCGGAGTTGGCAGCCACGGCGGCGTCGGAGGTCTGGAAGAAGTAGGCACCGACTGGGGAGAGGGACTGGAAGGCTGCAGCCAGAGCCAGGTGGTCCGCGTCCTGCGCCGTGACGTCCGTGTACGCCCACCAGGCGGAAGACTTCGCCCGGATCTGCTGCATGGCGTAGAGGCAGGTGTCGCCGACAACGGTAACGTCGATCTCCGCGCCGGTGCCGGAACCGCCGGTAAGGGCGATGGCGTTGGCGACCGTAGCCCCGGTGCCGGGGGCGAGGAGAGTGGAGCCAGTGATCCCGCCCGAACCGTTAACGGCGGTAACCTGAATCTGAGCGCCAGTGACGCCGGTAACTCCGCAGACGTCCCCCACCACATACCCCGTCCCCAAGTTGCCGGAGTGAATATTGTAGGTATTGATCGACGTCAGGTCCCGTCGCCCCACCCACCAGGACTGCGGGGGGACGGCCTGGGAAATGAGAATGGAGGCGGCGATGTACTCCGGATCGGTAGTCAGGAACCCGTCGGTAGCCATCTGGCTAAGGGCCGTGTACTTCTTCACGCGGGTGGTGGGGGAGATGTGGGTGGAAGTTCCGGTGATGCACCCCTGGTTGAAGGTGGGGGCGGAGGGGGCCTGTGCGCCCACCAGCACCACTACGTCGACTACGTCGGAAAGCGGAAGAGCCGGGGTAGACATAGGTAGAAAGTCTCCTTATCCTTTTATCCTTGGGAACTGACGATCGTAATATCGGAAAACGGTTGCGAGATGGAGGGGGAAGACTCCACATAGGTCCGGACCTCGGTAGACTTGACGGTGCCGACGGTAGACTGCTCAGTCGTAAGCTCGTTGAAGCGGCAGGAGAAGTCCACCCGCTCCCACCACTGGCCTCCGGCGAATGGTTCAGGTGCCCGCACAGGGGCGGAGGGGTCGGTAACCGGGGCCAGCTGGAAGGACTCTAGGAATTGCTTGGTCGCCTCGTCGTTGCGAAGCTTGGTCCGAATTATCCTCGCCCGGTCGAAGGAAGTGGGGCCGAGGACTATCCACGTCACCTCCCACACCCGGACGTAAGTGGTGGTGATGTTGTCGAAATTCGGGTCCAAAGGATCGGTGGAAAGCTCCTGGTCCGCCACCCGGTTGTACTCGTCGTCTACTTCCCGCGTTGCGATGACGGTGATGTCCTGATCCACGCCGTATCCCGGCTGCCCCTCGGTTGGCCACGAGGTGCGGACTAAGGGGAAACTCTCGGGGGTGGCGGCAAGACCCAACATGAACAGGGTAAGTCCCTGGAAGATGATGTCGGCGGTACGCGGGATGATGGGGGACTGGGTAGACATTGGAATTCAAATTACCTAAGAACCAGCCATTCGGCCAGCGTAGGCGTAGTAGAAACCCCTAGGACCGTACGGCCACGTCTGGATAACGCGCCACTTCTGGCCGCGCCACACCAGGATGTCGGACGTTCCCCCCTGGGTAAGCCCCGAGGGGTCGGTGTGGGTGGTAAACAGCGGACGGTTGGTGTAGTAGAGAATGGCCCCCTCCACCCGGTCGGCCTCGGGGACGGTCTGAATGGACTTGGCCGTAGCCGGGGTAACCGTTCCCCAGCTGTCGATGGCCTGAGGAGGAGGCTCCTGCCATCCGCCGAGGCCCTGTACCCCACCGACTGACCGGAGGATCTGGACGTACTCCGAAAATGCCTGGTCCTGTGTGACTTCCGACAGATCCATTAGGCCGCTCCCTTGCCCTTTCTAATCACAAAGGTCATAGACTTTCGAAGTTCTCCGGTATCAATGAGAGGCTGAGCCGAACCCTTGCGGCGAATGGTGGAGGGCTTGTTCGGCGGCCACCCGTTCCGGGGATCGGTGAACCATCTCCGAACGATGTTCTGCGCGTCCAGCCCCGTGGCCGTCAGGTATCTCTCCACAGTCGCCACATCCTGCCCCGACAGGTTGGCCTGGGCCGCACGCCTGAGGTCCTCCGCCAGTTTCTCCTTGTTCCCCGTGGCCACGATGGCTGGCTCAATAATCGGGCGCGGAGGAACGGCATAAGCGAGAGACCCTTTAGAATGGAGATAGAGGGCGAGGGCCTGGTTATACCCAATTCCCCGGTTCTTCATCATCGCTCCCATCCGTCTGCGGGCATCTATCGTCCGGACCCCGTGGGTGTGGAGGAAAGCCAGTTCCGCATTCGTCACCGCTTGCTGCCCCTTATTCGACCGTCGACTGGTGGTCCGTCCGGGGATTCCCACCAGCACATCCCGGCTGGTGAGGTCGAGCAGGCGGCTGGCTACTCCCTTCGCCCCCTCTCCCTTCACCGCGAGGTTTATCGTAGGTCTCATGGGCCTCATTGGTGCGGGCACACCAGCACCTGCCCCTGCGCCGCCGTACGCTGGGCGGTGGCTATGGGAATAGACTGGAAGCTGGCGTTGACGCTGCCCTGCGGCGTAGCGGCGTAGCAGGAGTTGGCGTCAAACGGCAGTAGACTCCCGCTGCCGTCCGGTGGTCCGCCCATAACGTTCAAATAACAGTCCAGAGCCGGGATGGAAGTTACGTGCGAAGCCCAAGCCGTAGCCAGCGTCCCGCCCGTGCACTGGCTGGCGTTGGTGGCCAGCGCCCCATCGTAGGTACCGCCGGAGCAGGTTCCAACATTGCCCGAACTTACATCCGGACCAATTGGCGGCCACGCCTTTCCAGCGGGCCACCAGGAGGGAGCAGAGTTATAGAAAAGGGATGCGGGAAGAGTGTGCGCAAGAGTGTTGAAGTAAGAGGAAGAGAAATTGGCGTTGATGTGGGCTACCGCACCGGGAGAAGCCTCAGTCGAATCCCAGCGAACCGCAGCGTTCACTGTGTCGTAGTTCCCCCAGCGCATCGCAGTTGAGCGCGAGAGCGGATCGCACACCGGAGGGCTAGTGCATGTCAAGTCTGTAGTTTCGCCGACGCCGGTGCCGCCAAAATTGAATATGCTTTTTGATGCCAGAGTCGTATTAACCCCGCCGCTGGACGAGGTAGCATACGCCTCGTAGTTGCTGTGATAGCCAGCCTGCCCCATCACATTGCCAGCAAAGTTGAAGGCGCGAACGTAGGCACGCTGGTTGAATGGGACGGTAGAATACAGCTTCCCGGTCTGCCATCCAGGAGTATGGTTGCGGAACATTGTTCCTTGGTAGCTTGATCCGAACTCTTCATCCGCCCAGATGGTCTGGAACATATTCCCTTCAAAAATATTGAACTCGTTGCCTGCGTTGTGCGAGTAGTCTGTGAACTGCAGATAATTGCCGGAGAAAATGTTGTCTAGGCTCAGGTTGTAGTCAAATACGCAGCCGGAACAGTTGCCCTCCATGATCGGATTCGTAACCTGCTGGAAAATGTTGTTCTCGGCATCGATCCCGCTGGCCGACTCAAGTTCTATTGCGTAGCTCTGCTCCGCGTGCGATTGCGACTGGTAGATGTAGCTGTCGCGGATAACGTCGAAGGCTCCGTAGAAAATGAAGTAGTGCGCCCGTGTGGAATCGATGGAGCGGACATTCTTGACCCAGCAGTGGTAGCACCCGGCCTTCTCTACGGCGGATACCACGGTGCCGTTGTCAAGGTTCGTGGCGTCGATGGTCATGTTCTCCAGGCCGTCGTTCTGAACCTGTCCGCCCGGCCACCAAGCACCAGGCGCGTTGCCCGACGCTATATTCGTGAAATAAACCGGGGGATAAATGCCGACCGTGTATGGGCCAGATCCGCTGCCAGAGATTGATTGAATGACGGTAAGCTGCTTCTGCGAGTACGTAGGGCCGCTGCCGGGGTTGAACTGCCTGCCGTCCGAGTTGGCGGGAGATCCGTCGTTCCCGCTGCAGTGGGGGCTGCCGCCGGACTGTGCGGGAGTGAAGCTGTCACAGAGGAACTCTCCGCCGTTGTCGGTGAGATCATTGGCTTGGTCGAGGATGATGAACTGGCCGACAGAAGGTGGAGTGCCGCCACAAGTATTAAGAGTGACGGTCGCCGTACCCTGCGCATATCCTGCGGTCCATGCACACTGACGGTTGCCGGATGGAGGATTGGTCGCGGTTCCCCACGAGGAGAACGTAGACTTCATCATGCAGATTCCGGTGGGGAGCCCGGTGCAACCGTCGCTGCCCTCGATAATCAAGGTTGTAGCGTTCGGGCCAGAGCCACGCAGCACTTCATTCCCTTGATCGGCAAAGTGAAAGCCGTTCACGTAATAAGTGCCCGATGGAAGGTTGACGACATTGTGTGTGTCGTCGCAGGTAGCAAGAGCATTCTGAATGGCCGTGTGATTGGCTGCCGCATTTCCCGCGCCGGTCAACAA
>Ga0335069_10000429_pt1 | contig 71272 bp, 60 predicted proteins | sample Lox_Sample_11_FD_206714 | JGI IMG/M metagenome (GOLD analysis project Ga0335069, IMG submission 206714) | Soil microbial communities from Loxahatchee National Wildlife Refuge, Florida, United States - Lox_Sample_1.1 | ecosystem: Environmental > Terrestrial > Soil > Wetlands | place: USA...
ACGCGAGCGGGGCGACCTCAAATCCAGCAACGGCAATGGAGGCCGAAAATGTTTCAATCCACGCCCCGCTCACGCGAGCGGGGCGACCCTATTGGTTCACCCACAAGTTCAGTGATGGATTGTTTCAATCCACGCCCCGCTCACGCGAGCGGGGCGACGCGCTGGCGCCGGCCCCGACGCCGACGGATGCCGGTTTCAATCCACGCCCCGCTCACGCGAGCGGGGCGACTGGCAGCCGGTGCGACCGACGATTTATTTCATGATGGTTTCAATCCACGCCCCGCTCACGCGAGCGGGGCGACCGCTCCGCAGTCATAGGACCCGTGGTGCGAGGGAGTTTCAATCCACGCCCCGCTCACGCGAGCGGGGCGACAGTAGGCCCACCGCGCTGCGCGGAAACTGGAAATGTTTCAATCCACGCCCCGCTCACGCGAGCGGGGCGACGTCGTTGCGGACGCGCTAGGCCGCAATGGACTTGTTTCAATCCACGCCCCGCTCACGCGAGCGGGGCGACCGCCAATTGCCCGACAAGCGCGTTCGTGATTCCCGGTTTCAATCCACGCCCCGCTCACGCGAGCGGGGCGACGCATCGTTCCAAGAGACTGGCCCAGACCACGGATGTTTCAATCCACGCCCCGCTCACGCGAGCGGGGCGACTTCCCAGCAGGCAACGTGAGGCCGTCATACGAAAGTTTCAATCCACGCCCCGCTCACGCGAGCGGGGCGACCGTCTATATGTGCCAGCTTACGCATAATACGTCCGGTTTCAATCCACGCCCCGCTCACGCGAGCGGGGCGACTCCGACTGAGCAACCGCCTCAGCCGCAACAACTATACAACCGGATGATGCGAATGTCGCCAAGCTCAACGCGTATGGCTGATTCTATTGTCAAAGAACTTGCACAACTGTTGAGATCACAAGCATCTTTGTACGACGCGAACGTCGTGCTGGATGATACAGCGCTTCTGGTTCGCGGCAAGGCGTTCATATAATCAAGGGGTCTTGGAAATCGACGCTGGGTTTGGTACCGTGATGTTCGGTACGCTTGGCCGCGTCCTCGCCCAGAAAGTAGAACCGCAAAGAATCTCTCGACAGATCGGCCTCCGTCATCAGTCGCTGGCGCAACGCCGTCCATCTGGTGTCGTTGACCGACACTTCAAAGACCGAGAACTGGACGCGCTGGCCATAGTCCTTACACGCTTGGGCGACACGACGCAATCGCCGCCGACCTTCCGTCGTCTTGGTTTCCACATCGTAGGTGATGACGATGGTCATGAGGCAAGGCTTACGATTGAGTAAACGGCGGATACTCCGAAAGATCGCCGCGCAACGTTCGGGCAAGTAGTCGGGCTTGGACGTGCGGCACGAGCGCCCAAGGGATTTCTTCTTTCGTAACTGGGTGCGTGATCGTTTCCTGTTTGCGCTGCTGCCACGCAACGAGCACCGTTTTCCGCGCGTCATCAGTCAAACGCCACGACCCACCCTCCTGCGCCTTGAAGTCATCGGGTTTGAGTTGCTCGCGGTTGACGAGTGCCAGCGCCAACCGGTCGGCAAATGGCGCGCGAAGTTCCTCCTGCATGTCCAACGCCAGCGACGGGCGACCAGGGCGGTCGGCATGGAGAAAACCAACGGCGGGGTCAAGTCCAACCGCCGACAGCGCCGACTCCACATCGTGGCGCAACAAGGCGTAGAGAAACGAAAGCAGCGCGTTCATCGGATCGAGCGGTGGACGGCGGCTACGATGCTTAAAGCCGAACACATCCCGCCGCCGTTTAATCATCACGGCAAACGTTTCGAAATAGGTGCGTGCGGCGTCCCCTTCCCGGCCGCGCAGTTCGTCGAGATTACTGGCACGTTCGAGATACCGCAGCACCATATCAAACTGGTCGGCGGCCTTGCGCAGCGACGCTTGATCGTCCGCCGCGTCGGTTTCGCGCCCGGCGCGCAACAACATCTGGCGGGAGTTGTAGAGTTTGCCGAGAATGAAACTGCGTGCCAACGCGAGCGCTTTGCCGGCGTCAGCGGCTGCAGCGAACTGCGCACGCCGAATCTCAACACTGCCGCTGGGTTCGCCTTCAATGCGGGCGATGAATCGCCCCCTTTCAGATAGGAAACTGAGTCCGATGCCGGCTTCCGCGCAAGCTTCGAGCGTGCCAGTGCTAACCGACATGACGCCGAAGCATACCACGCTGCCGAGATGGTGCATTGGCACGCGGAGCTTTTCGTCGCTGTCCACTTTCACGACAAGGTTCTCATGGTCGCGAAAGAGATACGCGCCCGGTGTAGTCACGAACAGGGTATTGAGGTAGCTGGACTTATTCATGGTGTAGCCGTATACAACGATTGAACGTACCGGTGCACAGCGCTCTCCCTTCCGACTACCGTCGGTAAACAGTGATCGCGCAAAGAACAATGCTCGCAACGCTCGTCATTCACGGGTGGCGGCGTGCGGTGTTCACGCACCAGCGCATGAAAGTCTGCCGCCGCTTGCATCGTCATTGTCCGCAGTCGCTCATCAAACTGCACGGCTAGCCGGCGTTTCGAGCCGTCGTAAAACAACGCACCTTCCGGTATCTCGACGCTGAACATTTCTTCCAACGCCATTCCCTGCGCGCAGAGCTGCACCTGATCCGCCTCGCGGTGCTTGCGACGACCGCGTTTGTATTCGACGGGGTATGGCTGCTCACGAAACTCCACCACATCTGCTACGCCAAACACGCCGAGTCGACACGACACTAGCGGCATCGCCCGCGCGACCCGGCAACCGTCTTCTGCATGCTCGCCTGCCTTGTCCACGCGCTCGTGCAAGAAATGCCCTTCCAGCGTGAACCGGTTCTCCGTGAACACGCCCTCGATGTGAATCAGAGCGCACTGCCGGGCGCAGAAGACCACATGCTGCAAGCCCGACAATGGCAACAGGTCAGCGTCGTTCAATGGGCCATCTTCCGTCATGGCAAAACGCGACAGGAAACACCACGTGGCAGATCGCCCGGACCTTCTACGATGTAGTCGCTAAAGTTGCGCGGTGGTTTGCCGTCGTCTTTGCGGCGTACCTTGATCTTGTCGAACAATACGTGTGCGGGTGCACTACCAAGCTTGCCGTCGTGCTCGAAAATGAACAGCTTCCGCGTGGCCATCAATCCGCGAGCGGCACTGCGGTCATCTTCGAAGAGATTAACGAGCGCTTTCTCCAACAACGTAAGATCGTCAATTGAGAAGCCTGTCTGCGCTGCGAATGTCGGCGAGACGAAACCGTGCGTGCGATACAGGCCGTAGGGGATAGTGTGCTTACGACCCATCGTGCGGTTATCGCCGCCCTGCGCCTCGGCTTCTTCAACTGTGGCAACCGCGCAACGGGTGATGCTGTGCTCCAGCGACACGATAGGATCAATCGAGCGACCGAACGTCAATTGTACCGGGCCGCGTACCTGCCCGGCATTTGGACCAGTGGACATAACTGCGCCGAACGTCCGCACATCAAAGAATGACTCGCACATCCTCTTGCGTCCGGTTTCAACTTCGCTGCCCTGCGCTTTGCCCTTTTCTTTACGCTTCTTACCGTCCGCGTCCTTGTCAGCCTGCAGAGTCACGCCAGCAGCTTGAAATGCCTGTTCCATTGTCTGATTCAATACACTCTTCTCTTTCACGAAGATGTCGTAGCCTTTCGGCTTTGGCGGATTCAGCAGCACGTAATTACGAATCTTCCGTTTTAGGCACACGTCGGTGACGATGCCATGGCCTGTTTCGGGGTCGAGACGCGGTTGATTGCCTGCGTCGGGATCGCCGTTTGGATTGCCAAGCTCGCAGTCAAACAACAGCACGAAGTCGCAGCGTTTCTCGATATTGCTCATTGAGCGGTCTCCTTTTCAGTAATGGTCTTGGGTTTATAGAAGTCGGCACGTTGCTGGTAGTAGCCGACGAAAAACAGTCCTTGCTCCGGCAACGGCAGCGTTGAGGGAAACGTGCGATCCGGATTCATCGGATCGAGAATCTCCTGCTTGAGCTTTTCGAAGCGGATGGCTTTCTGCCCCAACTTCGCGCTGTGATAAGCACCAGTCTTCAACAGTCGCGGGAAGACCGTGACCGGCGTCGCTGATGCCGCGCCGATAAAGCCTTCCATGCTGCCGCCCGTGGCTTCGTCCTTGAGTTTTTCCAGCACGGCAAATAGACGACCGAGCCGGTAGCCGACGTTGGGATTGGTTGTGTCCATAGTCTCCTTTAACTCCTTTTGTTCGAAGTTTCGCTTCAATACAGCCTTGATGAGCGCCACTCGCGGCCGGTCCGCGCCCGCGCCGGCTCGCATCCGACGCATCGCGGCATCCAGCAGCGCAAGCGGATACCGGTGTCCATAGAGCGCCGCCTCAAATAGCCCGGCAGCCAAGGCGGGCGGCAGCGACTCCGACTTGCCGGGCGGGACGAGGGACTTCAACATCTGCCACAGCGGCAAGACTTCCGGTTCGTTTGCGTACTGGCGGACAAGCACGAGATCATCGAAGTACCGTTTCAGATTTGCAGCCACGTCTCGTACTGTGGATGCAAACCAGTCACGTAAGATGACGCGGCCTTGTGCGCCGGACAGGATGAGCACGTAGAAGGCTTCGGAATTGTCGAGCGCGACGGCCCGGCCATGCCACGGCGAGCCTAACAGTGCGTGGACAGCTTCGGGGCTGCCGTCGAGCAACTCGGCAAAGATGTCCGCAAACTCGCCGCCACGCCGCGTCCAGAACGCCGCCACCGTATCGGCGGACAACCGGTAGTTCCAGCGTGGTAACGGTGTGCCGTCTCTCGGACTCGGATAGGCAGGATGCAGCAGACGGTTGAGTGCGGTGGTGTAGGCGTCGGCACAACTGCGGCAAACGGGTGCGTTTTCGTTGCGCTCCAAACCGAGCGATTCGGCGGCGGGGAAATTAAACGACACCAGCGCTGCGCCGGCGGTGTTGGCACCGGGTACATTTTTCAGGCTGGGATGCTTGTCCACCGGAATGGTCGGCATGCCGCAGATGAGGCATTGGGTGGCTTCGCCGACCACGCCCAGCGTACGCCGTTGTGTCCAGTAGGCTTCGATGGCGGGACGACTGGAGACGAGCACATCCACGTCAGGCTCGTAGATAAATGCGCAGAGGTCGCCACCGGTCAACTCGGCTGGCAGTGGCGTCTTCTCCGTGCCCGCCACTCGTGCCGTGAGGAACTTCTGAATGGAGATCAGACCCGCGTCCTTGGTCGCTTCCACAGCCTTTGCAACTTCGTCGGCAAACAACTGCTGTCGGTGCTTCAGTTTGGCCGCATCGCGCTCGCCGATGCCGAAAACGTATTCAGCCTTGTCCACAAGGAAGTCGGCTTGATCGCCGCTGGTGCGTCCGCTCCGACGTGGAATCTGAAACGGTTTCGCACGCAGTTTGCCCTTGGCGTCCGGCGCGTTGGTGCATTGGATGCCGACGCAGCGTCCTTCGGAATTGACGACGATGAGATAAGGCACCGGCTTCGGCTCATAATGCGGATTGGCGAGCAATCCTTCGGTCTCGGCGAGGCGTTTGAGTTCGGCAAGAATCATGACACACCTCCGTTCCATGGTGGAACGTGGAGGATGCCAGCCTCCAGCTTGGCGTGAAAGAATCGCGGACGGTTTTCGCCGCCAAACTCAATGTCATGGAGCATAAGGCCGAGTTCCTTATCCATTTGCCGCGGCCCTAAATGTGGTGGTGGCGCGTCGGCAGCGGAGCTGAAGTCGGCGGCAAACTCGCGGCAGCCAAGATAGGGGCGGTGGAAACACTGGCCGTTCTCGACGCGGCGGGAGAACATGTCGAGGAACTTGCCGAGGTTGTCGGCCTCGCCCTTTTTCGGCGTAAACTCGAAATGCGCTTCTACCACGTAGTCGACATCAGTCAGCGCGACCGTGTTGCGTTGGGCACGGTCTTCGTCGGCCAGGATGCCGTCCGAGTCGGGCGACATCCGTCTGGTAACTTCGTTGCGCATAAACGCTGTGAAGTGGATGGGCTTCAGTACATGGATGCGCTCGATACGCCAGACAATGGCCGGCTTCCAAAGAATTGCTTCCAATGCGCCCCGCGCAGCGCTGGGCGTCATCACTTCGTAGCTGACGCGCTCGGTCTTGAACTCCGGGCGCGTGAAACAGGCCAGTGGCCCGCGAAAACGAACGGATAAAGTCGGACTTCGCTCACTCATGCGTACGCCCCCTCGCTAAGGCGGTCGGTAGTTTATGTCATCAACGTCTTTGGGTCACGACAAAGTTCACCATCGGCAACCAGTCCAAAGCGTTCATCATACAGTGGCAACCCGTCAGCGACGCGGCGGAAGTACGGGAGTACAATCTTGACGGTTTCCTCTACAATCTCGACCGCGCCACAGCGCTCCAAGTTGTCGTATTCTTTTGGCGATGTGCTGACGGTGTACGGTTGAAGTGCGCGTAAGGTGTCAGCGGGGATAAACCCCACGGACTTAGCGGCTGACCGCAAGGCTTCGATGCACTTGGCAACATCACCGTAGGGGACAACAACCGGAATGCGCCACTCGTCTTCGATCATCTTAAATTCCTTCGCGACCTCTTCAAAGGAAAGATTCTCGCGCAATCGCTGGATGCCGTGCTGGTCAAGCTCGTTGAGCTGATAGAGCGACCGGAAAAACTCATCGAATGGTTCGGGCGAGAAGGGATCGAGCGCATTGCCGTGTGCGTTCAACATCGTGCGCGTCACGTCCAGCGCCTTGCTCAGCACGCCTTTCGGCGGTGCGGATTCCGCGACGAAAATGTGGCAGCCTCCCTCGGTGAGTTTGCCTTCCCGGTTGCACCGACCCGCCGATTGTGCAATGGCGTCCAGTCCGGCAAGTGCGCGATAGACAACAGGGAAGTCGATGTCCACGCCCGCCTCGACGAGTTGCGTCGAGACAACCCGGATAGGCTCTTTCGCGGCAAGAGAGTTCCTGATGCGTTCGATAGTCGCGAGCCGATGCGCAGCGCACATCGAAGCAGACAAATGGACAGTCTCGGCTGGCAGCAACCGCGTTAGATCACGCGCATCTTGGCGACGGTGAACGATAGCAAGCACACGTGCGTGTGCGACGAGCTTTTCCGCTAGTTGCGGCCACGGTGTGGGGGCGTCAATTTGCGCCGGCCAATGAATGCGAACTCGGCGCAGTTTCGCGAACGTCTGAGAAGGCTCCGGTACGATTTCGCGGACGCCGTCGAAGCCCCACGGAAGCTTTTCGCGCCTGGCAAATGCCGGCTGGGTGGCGGTAGAAATCAGCAAGCTAATCCCATAACCGCGCACCAACTCCCGCAGCATGTCCAGAATTGGCGCGAGCAAGCCAATTGGCAACGCTTGCGCTTCGTCAAGAATGACCACGGTGCGCGCGATGTTGTGGAGCTTGCGACAGGCTGAAGACCGATTGGCAAACAAGCTCTCAAAGAACTGAACTGTGGTTGTCACAATAATCGGCGCGTCCCAATTTTCCGAAGCGAGCCGGTTGCGGGCAGTTTCATGTTCCGGATCGAGATTCGAGTGATGCTCGACGACAGCTTCCTCTTCGAAGATGTCACGATAAACCCGGGCGGACTGCTCAATGATAGATGTGTACGGGAGCACAACAATGACTCGTTTCAAACCGTGCTCGGCAGCGTGGTGCAACGCAAACGCCATCCCGGATAGCGTTTTACCGGCTCCTGTCGGCGCTGTCAGACTGAAGACACCAGGCGTTTGCTTCGCGGCGTGCCGGCAAGCGGCGAGGATTTCGTTGCGAATAAGGTTGATACCAGTACCAGGAGACTGCTTCACCTTCTCTTGCAAGACTGTCTCCAGCTTTGTGAGCAAGTCAGTCAAGGAAATCCCTATGCCGCGCTTTCCGGCCTTTGATGGCTCGTAGAATTTCTCCGTGTCGAGAAAGTCGGCATCCACGAGTGCCGAGAACAAGAAGCGCGTCCAGACATCCAACGCCCTCTTTTGCTCCTCCCTCGACGAAAGCACAGCTAAGAACGGCGGGCTAGGAATAGATGACGATGGTTTTAGCCATGCCGCATTCCCGCCATTCTGATACGATGCTTCGAGCAGAGCCTTCTTTGCTAGACGCGGCTTAAAGCCTTCCACTAAATCCGGCAGCCCGGCATGATGCCCTGCAACCGCCAGCGCGATGGACAAGCCAGACTCTTTCGGCAGCATGGCCATCGCATGGATGAGTCCCGCCGTGGAGTGATCCACCCGTCGCGGTTGTGTTTCGCAGTGCGCGTCAGCACCATGGGGAGCATAGAGCAGGTTCTGAAAGTCTTTGGAATGCTTGCCAAGGTCGTGCCACAGCCCCGTCCAGTAACCCCACTTGGCGGCTCCCCAAGGCGCGGCGAACTCCTGCGCTCTTGCCGCCGTGTCCCGCAAATGCTTCTCCAGTGGATGCCATTCATCAATAGGTCGATTCGGCTTGGAGTGCGCGTAAAGCACGGGACACAATCGTAGCACTATTTAAGCGAGCCGCAATCGTATTTGCGTCCCAACAAATATGATTGCAGCAACCATGTTGTTAGGTTCGCGCCGCCTCCGACACGCCGACACGCTGGCACCGTGGTTGCTCGTACAGACGGGTTATGCAAACCGACTGGACAGCAACTCCGCTCACTTTGGATTCGGCAATCGACTGGTTTCTTGACCACTGCACCAATCACCGGAAGCTCAGCCTGCACACTCTGAAAGCATACCGACAAGATCTTGCGCGTTTTGTCGCGTTTGCAGGGCAAGCATCGGGCGAAGTTCCGCTCTCGTCGGTTGACCGTAGTCTCGTTCAACGATGGCTAGGGACCATGACCGCGGAAAAACCGCGCACCGTCCGACGCCGTTTGGCTACAGTGAAATCGATGTTCGCCTGCTTGGAGCGAGCCGGACTGCTGGCTTCGAATCCGTTGGCGGGGATGAGGAGCGAAATGAAGATCGGTCTCAGCCTCCCGAGAACATTGGCGCGCACCACAATCAAGTCGCTGTTGCGCTCGACTCGCACACCCTACTGCTGATAGTTCTTGGCAAAGCCGAACCGAAGACTTATCCTGGGGTTGAGGACAGTGGTACAGTCTGGTGACACGTCAGCGAGCCGCGTCATCTCGGATCACTGATCATTTGAAACGTTCGATCCGAAAGGGCGCCAGCCTGTGCAAATAGACGGTTAAACTTTTTGGGGGGACAATGAAGAAAGGCCAACAGTCTTTAGATAGCGCAAAACTACTGGAAGCTCTGAAAGCACGGAGTGAGTTCTGTGGAACCGGGTGGGAGATGCTATTTGATTCATCCGGCTACTTAATCGACGGAGCGATTGACGAGACGACCAATGAGCCAGATCACTTGCATCCACTTGCGGAGTTCTACGAAGATTACGCTAAGCGGTTTTGGGGACTGGGACACAGTGTATTCACACCGTATGACGCGTGCGTTCCAGTTGTGAGTGCCAACGGAGTGGCTGAGGCGTTCCGTGAAGTCGGACAGGAAAAACGGCTACCGACGTTCAAGGTCGCCGGTGCCCGAGAGAAATACCGACTTGACCCCCGGGCCCAAACTGTCGGCATCTTGACAGCGGGTGGCAATGCCCCAGGGCTCAACATGGTTATCGATTCCATCGTCAAACGGCACTCTCTCCTTGCTACGATGGCCGGCGCAGAACAGAACGCCGATGGGTCTATCCAAGGGATGCGATTTTGGGGTTACTTGGGTGGATACGTTGGTCTGATCAGCAAATCTAGGATTGAGTTAAATGTCCGCGTGACCGACAAGGTGTCGTTAGCGCCCGGCAGCGTGCTCAAGATACAGCGTGGTGAGACACCCCCAGAGCAGATAGCAAACGCCGTCAAGCGAGATAAGTTGGACATTCTTTACGTAATCGGCGGGAATGGGACAATTACGGCGGCAAACCTGCTTTGCGAGCGACTTGGAGACGTGAGAGGCTCCCATGGCCAGTTGGTACGTGTGGTCGCGGCACCAAAGACTATGGACAACGACGTTAACTTCAGCGATGTGACATTCGGCTTTCGTACCTCGGTCGAGAACGCCGTCGCGATCATTCAGCGAATACACGCGGAAGCCGAGGCTTGTGAGCGTATCGGCGTCATAGAGCTATTTGGGGCCGCTTCCGGCTTTGTCGCTCTTCACGCCTCTTATGCGAGTGGCGAAGTTGATTATGTGCTGATCCCTGAGGCGTTGATCGGATCCGAGGAAGAAAAGAGCGCAGAGTTTGACCGTGCGGTTGACCGGCTCGCTACAAGGTTCCAGAAGCGCCGGCATGCGATACTCGTGGTCGCCGAAGGCGCGACTGCGGCTTTGACCAAAGATGTCGGCTCGTTCACACATGGAGCCCACGCGGCAAAGCAAGCGGGGTTTGATTCCATGGTAAAGCTCTTGACAGAGCGACTGAACAAGCGGTTTGAGCCGGCTAAACCCCCTCCGGTATTCACGAGCCAACCCAAGCATCTTATTCGGAGCTCGGCCCCCAACTCTGAAGATATCGACCTATGCAAGCAGACCGGGAAGCTTATGGTGGACGCGGCATTGGCCGGCATGAGCCGTTGCGTCATTTGCCTATGGGGAGGGCGCTTCGTCCTTGTTCCCATGGGCGCAGCCACAACCAGTCTCAGACGAGTTGACGTAGGCGGATATTATTTCCTTTCCATGATGGAGAAGTATTTGCTCAAGGATCGATATGATGACTGGCAATTGGATCCAAGCATGATCGGGATTCTGGGGTAGCACCATAATTGTATGAGTGCGGAAAACACCGCTGAGCTTTCGGTGGGGGGGACGGGTCCGCCATCTCAGACAACAGAGCGTGTCGCTGAACTTGTGGCTCGAGAGAACGAGCGGCTCACGCGTCTGCTCCGAAATCTGTACCAAGAGTTCCGGCCCGGATGGGGGGGGCACTCGCAACTGTATGAGCAGATCTGTCGTGAGCTTGCCCAGTATTTCCGCTGCGACTCCTGTGAACTGTACCTTGTACAGCAGGAATACGATCCTGACAAACCTCGATTTGACGAAAAGCTGGTGTTGACGGCGGCTTTCGGGCCATGGGAACGCGCGCTCGCACCCCGCTTTGTCCGGCGTATCATGCAGACGCGCTATCCGTTAGATGGGGACAGCCACACTGCGCGCCGTTTTAGGGCTGGTCGTGCGTTGGTCGATGTGTGCAGAGCTGACTATGGGCAGCAGGAGGGGATTCCCCGGGACGCGGAATGGCACTTAGTGTGGTCTCGGGAGAATTTGTACAATGTGTCCCGGAACATTATTTCCTGCCCGATCTTACGTCACCGATCAAGAGGCAAGAATGATCCGTACCCGATAGGACTGATCAAGCTGGAGAACCGGAGGCCGTTTCGTGCCCGCGCCTTCGAGTCAGACTGTGACCCCTCATGGGAGCTATACTTGGGCAGCTATTTTGAATTGTGCTCAGTGGCGCCTTACATCCGGGACCTTGAGAATCGTCTGAGCAAACTCGGCGACGCAGAACCGGTCGATTCGTTTTTCGCTCCCTTGCACGATGGGGATGGTTGGCGCCAGCACTATCAAACACATCCGGGTTGCGAGATCTACTACCAAACAGTGCGGAATTGGCTGGATACTCTCCGCAAAACCCATGGACGGATACAGACTAGAAATGATCTAGAAATCCAGTACAAAGAAGCGACCGAGCAACTCGCAGAAATCATGGATTTGGTGGTGGAGGTTGAGGTTTTGCTGCAGACATTGTCCGCTTCAGTGGACAAATTAGACCAGACGCGTAGGCCTGGCAACGTTGTTGAACAGACGGGCGCTGCCAAAGCGGAAGAGGCGCCCATGCCCTTTCTCTTCAACATCCATGAGCTTACGAGGCAAGCCAGACAGTCAGAGGCATGTATCCGTGAGATTAGGCAAGCGATTTGTCTGGCAGTAGATAAAGTCACACACGGTGGGCAGACCGAACTGAGTGATGCTTTCCAAAACCTCACGAGTTGGATTGCTGGAGAGGCGAACGCGGGTAGTGAATATGTCAATGAGTACGGGAGGGCGGGAACTCAGGAGGGGGGACCGACCATTAGTGCTCACCGAGGCATTGAGGCGAAGCCCCGGAATTTGTGGGATGCCTTGGTTCAGGAGTTTTCCAAGCGTAATCGCAACAAGGTGAGTGGGGTGCTATTGAAGAAACGGAAAAGGGAGGAACTCGCCAGAAACATGTGTGAGCTATTGCAGGGAGTTGCTGCGGCCATCATTAATAGTCGCTCCGGTGGAATTGCCAGCGACCTCACACCTAGGTACTTGGCCAGTTATCATTGCGCCAGGCAGGTGATGACGACAATACAGCTATGTGATGCCCCTGCACAGCCGATCATTGGTACGGCACGCCTTGGCCATGTACTGGCGGCCGCTTGCATGTACGCGCACTCCTTTGATCCGGATGTGGACGAAGCCAGGCTATACTCGATCCAAAGCCACGTGAGTCAGATTATCGATAACCACCTTATGGAACGCGCAAGAGATTTCGAGATCAGCTTTGATCAGCTCGAACTCTTGGGATTGACAGAGTCCAGCGTCGAGGAACTTGAACGGTTAGAAAAACTCCTACGGGACGCTACGGAGTGTCAAGTCGCTGCTCTGCGCAATTACTTGGTTGGGCAGGGAAAAGGAGACGTATTTACTGTTGAAGGGCACCCCAGCAGCATCAGCAACATCTTGGAAGAAATTGCTTTTCCGCGTGGGGTGCCGGTAACACTGTTACGCGTCACGCTTGCCTCACCAGAATCGCAGAGGATCCCGCTAAAGAAGGCGGCTTGGCCCGACATTCCGCCAAAGAGACTGCCAAGATATCTTGACCTTGTCGCAACCGGGACCGGTCAAGTGATGCGGTTTATGGTCAAGAGTGAAGCCGGGCTCGGCAAAGAGCTGCCTGACCTAGACGAAGGCTTGCATCGCCCGAGCCCTCGATGGCTATTCGAATTGAACCGAGACCTCGAACGCTTTTGCAGGATTACGAGGAGCAAGTAGCAATGCCACTATTACATCGAGCCGGAGGAAGTACGTTGTTTCCTAAGGCTATCGAGCAACTGTTCAAGGGTGTTCAAAGATATGCTCAGGGATTTGCGTCAGTGCCTGATTGTGACCGGGTGAGGCACGGTAACGAATTTTTTCATCACTTGAAACGTGAACTTGATGCGATCTGCGAAGCTGTCTCCGTCGAAATAGGCGCTGATTCTTGCGCCGCGTTCTTTGTCACCGAAGACCTGCAGTCAATCGAAAAGCAACAGCTCCGGATGCGCGGTGCGTCGGGGCAACTGGCGGAGACCCTGGAGAAATCAGAAGATGCAGGGCTAATCTATACTCCCTGGATGCGGAATCGCAGAGTTCCAGGCTTGACGCAAATCGCGTGGCAGTGCGGGCTGGCCCGTTGGGCGAACACCCGAGAAGAAATGGAAAACCTTCGAAGTCCAGACTATACCGGTCTTGGCGACAAGTTCGCTTACTCGGGGGACACCCTGAAGCAGACATTCCGCAATTGCGTGATCGTGCCAATATTCGCACCTGGCCGCGTGAGCTGGCCCCCCTCGGAACTGAGAATTGACGAAATGATCAAAAAAACTGGCGGGAGATGCCCGTTGTCAGCCAGTGAAATGCAACGACATATGCGTTTCCTGTGTACCCATCGGGTTGTTGGTCTGTTGAAGGCAGAAAACAAGAAACCGCGTCTTGACGACACCACCACGACAACCGCTAGGGGTTTTATGAACTTGCTCGGTCCCCCAAGTGCTAATACCTGCTCGACACCTTTGCCATCGTGCCCCGCCAATCAGGCGTGCCGTATAAAAAGTCGGTGTCGGGATTTCCTTCAGGGGTGTGGACGAGATTGGGATGCTGATGGGTTCCAACTGATCTTGGAAGACCTTTCACGACAGATTCAGGGCGAATCGGGTAACACGCAGATCAAACTTGCAGATGGCCCCCAATGGGGTCAGACCTGTCGATGTGCAGTTGATCACCTCATCAAGACGTGGGACGCAACGTTCAGTAGTCGCGACGTCGAGTTGTTGGTTGCCGTTGCAATGCTGCTGGGCCGGATCCTGCCGTGGCGGACGATCCAGTGTGGGTCAACTCGCCACGTAGTCCTTGATGAGAACGAAGTCGGTTCCCTGCTCATCTGTCCTGAAGATATTGAGGATCTTGTAAGCCTTCGTCGAACGGCACGCCAAATCGGTGACCGTGTGGTCTTTCTCCTGAAGCAACTTCAATCTGACTTGGCCTTCGGCGAGCAGCGCAAGACAGCAGCGGCCCGCAAGCGGGGCGTCTTGGCAGCTCACAGCCCCATCCGAGAGGTCAGCTCCTCGCGTACGAAAACCTATGCCAGTCTGTTTCGCAAGGCCATTCGCGCGCACGATGAGTTGTGGGACACCTCAGTGCGGGAGTATATGCAGAAACAAGGGCGCGGTCTGCCCCAGGAGATCTTCACGGCACAGACGTTAGTCCGAAGGCTGCTTGGTCCCCGTAGTGAGTGTTGCTACGACATTCGCGATGTGTGCGGAGTCCGTATCACCTGCGATTATCTTAGTGATATCGCGAAGGTCATTCATACCCTCGCTTGTCTGTCCAAGAAGTGGCGTCTGCGCATTCGGAAGATCGACAACAAGCTCGGCAACCCCGATGCTTCTGGCTATCGTTCGGTTCACCTCGATCTACTGGTAAACACGACGGGCATTGTGTCGAATACGGACATAGACCGTCTTAAAAAGCGTTTAGGTTTTAACTACCACGCAAGCCGAGGGAGCAAACACTCACGTGGGAAAGCCGACAGTAAAATACTGGTTCTCGACGATGAACTGTGGTTTCCATGTGAGGTTCAGATTCGAACAGCCTACGAAGACTCTTGGGCGGAAAAATCCCACGAACTCGTCTATAAACTCGATCGCTCAATTGCGCAACCACCGAAGACACTCGAAGACTTCCTCGCGATCATGTCGAATAACCTGTTTGAGACCGACCACCTGTCAGACATTGTCCAACAACAGATTCAGGAATTCTTGGTGCCCGAATTGGGAAATGAGCTTCGCCTGAAGGAGTTGCTGCGGGAACGGTTCGAAAAGTATTTACAGGGGGACGCACTGGGAAAGTTTCCGGTTGCTGTCGAACACTGGCCACAGGGATACCTGATGTTCGCCATCGAATGTGCCCGTGAGCTATACCGGCGGAACATCAAATACGGCGGAACCCCCTACTATGTACATGCCCTTTCGAGTGTCATCCACCTAATTGAAAGATTTGAGCTGTTCCGCAAGGAAGATGATGGTACGCTGGCCGAAGCCGTGGAGCCACAGGTAATCTTATTCGTAGTCACAATGCTGCATGACTGCTGGTTGGCCGCTGTGAATGAAGACGGGATTATTGATGCAAGAGAGCGCGCCCGGTATTGGCAGACCAACACAATGAAGGCGCTTAAGCAGCTGGTGAGGGATCGATGCCGCAGTATTGTGGAGCACTATGACGGCATTATCGACTTAGACTGGCTGTACAAGAAACTGGCAACACCATGGGTTGACGCAACATTTGAGATACTTCGGTCGTACTGGCAAGCTGAATTGGGCGATGCCACACGGGAAGGGCGGAATTGGCGTGCTGCTTGGCATCACGTGATAAATCGGACGTCAACCGACGATTACCGAGATCTTTGTCGGCTTCGCGCTGCCTTATTGATCGAACGTCTGGAAGAACTGCCAGATACCCCCAATTTGGAACGCCGTCGCGAAAGGTTGCGGGAGGCCTGGCATGAATTTCGCCAGATTCGTAACGATCTTCAAGGGACGAAGAGAGCGGCCATTATTTTAGCTGAGTGTTACAGGACCGTCCAGACCGCGGCGACGCAGCTTGGTGTCGAAATCCCCATCCATTGGTACGAATAGGACGGAAACGATGGGTTCTCCTCAGACACTGGTTATAGCAAGACTGATAGGAGAGCTGGAACGTAAGTCACTTCCTGATGAACTGACCGCAGTGAAGGAAGCCATCAAGTTGGCCTGCAAGGTCCACGAAACCCAACTGCGAGACGATGGTGCGCCTTATGTCCTCCATCCTCTGCGGGTTGCCTACATGCTTGTCCACGAGTTCGGGATTCGAGATATCGATACTATCTGCGCTGGGTTGCTTCATGATGCCGTCGAAGACGGAGAATCGATTTCACTAGATCAGATTGAGCGAAACTTCGGGATGCCGATTGCTGCAATGATTGGGTCGCTCACCAAACCTCCTAAGAATGACAGAACACATGCTGAAATAAATGCCGAGTATTTCCCACGCATTCGCCAATCTAACGCCCAAGTGCGAATCATTAAGCTTGCTGATCGTTTGGATAACATTCGGGACCTACCCAATAGTCCGAATGAAGCGAAGCGGAGAAGAATGCTTGAAGAAACCAAGAAATTCTATCTTCCACTGATCAACAGTTTGGAGGATAGAAAGCTGGGTGCCATGTTTGCAGGCGCATACGCGCGCGCGATCAAAGAAATACAGCATGAATAGCCAAGAGTGTGCCTCAGGCGGGGTTGTGGATGAGCCCATCGCTGACCGTGTGAGCACACCGATGCCGCGAGAGTTACGCGCTGGTGGACGCGATAAATGGCGCCAACCGTAGTGGTTGTTGGTCCAGTCTCGGTTATCTGATTAGGGAAACGTAGGCTTCTAGATAGAATTGCCGCTCCCGGCATCTTTGCCCTCCTTTGCTATAAAGCGGAGTGCCCTACACTGGGAGCATGGTGTGATCAATTCTTCGCAACGACATCTCACGACGTGCCGGCAGACATCAGGGTATACAAGCGGCGAACGGGATTGTGCGTCGCTGGCGAAGTGTGCTTGTGGCTGGATTCTGAAGTAGAATTGGTTGACACGTGTGACTACAACGTGCGGTACACCACCCCGGCCTGCATCCTGCCGTCGGCATCGGGTTGGGAATCGCCATGTCCAAGCTTGTCGAAATGCCCGTACTTTATTTTCGTGACCGCACGTATCCCTCACGAAGCGGCCCAGTTGAATCCGAGCCGGAGCCGACAGGTGACGCACGCGCCGCGGTGCCGGTTTCAGAGGCTTGAGGGAAGGGTTTCCCCGCATGGTCAGCGCAGTTCTGTCGTCCCGGCCGCAGACCGATTGTTGAAATTCTCCTGGCGCTGGGCGGCTGCGACGCCGTGATCGGTCTAAAATATACGTCTGGTTAAAGAGAACGTGTCTAGAATTTTGCTTTCAGGGACAACATAACGGTCTCCTGCCTTGCAAGCCCCTGTTCAGGGTTATCTCCCCGCAAGTAATCAATGCCCAACCCGAGATTCTGGGTGACATCGATCCAGTAATTCCCCGAGGCTTCGAAAAGGTTGTGTCCCCGCTGTACGCGATCGTACGCGTCATCTTGCGCGGCATCGTACCAGTACGACTCTTGAGTAATCAGTTCGATTCGCTTTTCGAGTCTCTTCCCAAAGGGATAGAGGCCGGCTTCGACATGGCCCTTCACGCGACCGACCTCCCCGGATTTCCCGGTTTTGAGCACGTTGTCTGCGCCTTCATATTGGAGTGCGGCAGTGGGCTGCCACATATACTGGAGCACATCAGGACCCCGGGCAAAGCCTATGGCCAAGTCCCAGTTAACCAGCGTATATGACAGAGAGGCTTGAACACCTTGACCTGACATGATCCGGTCATCTTTATACTGCACCACACCTTGCACATAGTGGAAAACCGTCCCCGGGTCTCCAAATCCGTCGACGACGGATAATCCAGCTTGGAATGTGTTTTGTGGGGTTTTGGTTTGCGTGTTCCGGTGGTACTCGACGGATGGCCCGACCTCCCACAGGCTGCCAAGCCACTGACCGTATAGTCCATTCCACGTTAGACCTGCATCGATTGAATACGAGTCCTTCCCACCGGAAGGGAGTACCAATTGAAGGGCAGCAGGTTTTTGAATGGAATTCTTGTCAATCACACTTTGCGCGAGTGTGATGTGGTTCGTCTTAAAGAACGAATCGATTGGGTTCTCGGGGACCACGTTGGCCTGGTCGCCCCGGGTTTGGCCAAGAAGGAGCGTAGACGCGAGACACAAGCAAAGGCCAACGACGCCACGGGAAACGGCCTTCATGGGTTTCTTCCGTTAGCACGCTGAGTAACGAGATCTATCGAGTCTTTGACGGTGTTGCATTTACCAGCGTCAGACATGCTAACCACGAGTCCGCCCTTGTACGACTGAGAGATCTTCGTGTATGGCATCCCCATCGCCTGTCTCACGGTAGGTCCCATGCCGAGGTCCTGCCATAGATAATTTGTCTCCGCTATCTGATTGGCGGGGCAGTGAACAACCGATGCGATCCTGGCTATCACCTGCACCTTGATGTCGTCTCGTGATGGCATGCACGCCTCCACAGCTGACTTCTTGTGACCCGCTATCGGATTATCAGACAGTCGCGCTTGTATGCTCTTCGATCCTCCCTGTCAATTGGAAAAGGGGATCTTACAGTGTTGTGAAGAATGCCAACAGGTTCGACTAGCTTCCGTGGGTGCTCCATAGTCGGCGGATTCCGAGTCGCCTTGCCCAAGCCGCAGAGTTTTCGTCTTGCGAGGACAGTGGGCCGGCGATAGCCTGACACACTGGAATGATTAGCCGCCGGTCTATGCTCATCGCTTGGATCACCGACCGTATTGTGGGTTCATTGTTCAACTACGCAGTCGACGCCAGAGCGCTGTTATCGCGGTGGCGAGCAGAATCAACGAGAGGCCAATCGCGCTGATCATGGCGACATACACGAACGCTACCCGCGCTTCCCACAGCCCTCTGCCACCAGCAGCTACTAGTAATGCGATCAGCGCTAAGATGAGCGGTAAAGCGACGACTGGAAAGAGCGTGCCGCGCAGTGGCCAAGGCAACTGCGTCCACGGTGTCGCGGGATTCGCTAGATCCGGGAGCTTGTGCAGCTCTTCTCTAGGGAGCGTCAGAAAAGGTCGCCAGTAGCGTTTGTAGGAGTGTTCGAGCTGGGACATCTCGCCCGCGCGGCCCGTGCATCGCTGGAGGCATTTGCCATTCACGACACACTTCTTGGTCGAGAACAGATCGCTATGGCCGCATCCTTCGGCACGGATATTGAGAACCTGATCGCTGTCGAAACCCCGTCGGCCTGTGGGCCCCGAATCCCAGATTGTTAATTGAGCTAGCGGGACAACTCGGTCTTTGCTTCCGTAGTGGTTGAGCACATCCCCGACGAGCCCAGCCTCTTTGAGGATCGTCCAATCGAAATCCGGTCGAAGGATGCAGCCCGTAAGGATAATTCGTCCGAACTTGAGCTGCTCACTCGGCTTTCGTTTCAGTTCCTCTCGGAGTAAGTGACCGAGGAGCCAAGTGCCGAAGCTGTGTGCTATCACGTCGGGTCTCCCCTCGAATCCCTTGGCATGTGCCTCATCGCGGAGGGCAACTAGCTTCTCTCGGAGATTGTCACGGAGCAGGCAACGGCGCCATGCCATGATTACTCCGGCGATGATAATGCCGTACTTGTAGATCGCTACTGGGACCGATTGTCCCCAGGTTGTGCCGAGGTGCCAACTGAATGTTTCTTGCCAAGCGCCGGTGGTATTCATTCCGTGGATCGCGACAACCCAGTCGACATCCCGGTCCGGTCCGAGCGCACGTACGTAGACCGTCTCCACGGATACGCCGCCGTGTTCGCTGTAGGCGTCGCCGCAATGAGGACATTGGGGTTGTGCTGCCTCGTCTGCACTGAGTTCCTCCTCGCAATTGGGACACCGCTGGCGCCGCGTCGGTTCGAGCCAACCATCGGCAGCGACACGTTCGAGCAACTCGGTTGCCGCAGCCTTGGGAGGCCCCAAGCCGTCTGGGCTGAACTCGTTCACTCGTTCATCGGACTGTTGCTGAAGTTGCCTGACCTGGGGGACGGGCACCACACGAGCGAGGTGCACCCAATAGTCGGCAGGCGGTATGACGGAAGTGCTTCCGCCTCCAATCCACGCCACACTGATTTGCGAAGCTGATGAAGTCATGGTGCCAGCGCGACTTACTGGTAACCGCTCAGCTTTGTAAGGATGGTCCAAACCTCGTCGGCATCCATCTGTGCCCACAGGCGGACCCGATTATTCTTGCCATAGAGCTGTACACGCAAGGGACGGACTAGTCCATTAGGGCTAGGTCCTGGCTGGAACACGAACACACCATCCGTTCCCTGAAAGGCTTGCAATTGCTGGTTCCTAACGGACTTGCGCACATTCTTGATGGCTGGCTCCTCCCAATAGGCTTTGTCACTGGAATTGGCTGCAAACTCGACGTAGGCACCTCCGGACGCAAGGCGGGACTTCTGCACTTTCACCTCGGGAGTCGAGGTGACATTGGACGGAACGTTCCGTTGATCCAGGTTTCTCGACACAACCGAGATATCGACCTGCGCGCGTTCAAGTGCCGAAAGATCCATCAGCAGACCGATCACGCGCTTGGCCTCATTGACAGCTGCTTGGTGCTCGACGCTGTCGATCGGATGTTCGATAAACAATCCGGCAAGCCGTTTGTCCAAGTGAGCCTCAAATCGGGTCATCGCGCGCTGTTCAATTTTCCTCCAGGCTCGGTACTCAAACGTGTCGAGCCCCTCGTCCTCTGTGTAGTTCTTGTCCGTCTGCGGGGTCCAACCAGGAGAGGACTTCTGCCACACAAGCCGGAGCACGGGCTCGGTGAACGAGATCGAGGTGAGCCGTGGCTCATCCGGAAATTCCAACACGGTTGCACCATCCCAAACGTTTTCGAGATCGGGGTTCTGCTGAACACGCTGGCGGACTTTGGCCTTGGTCAGATCCATCCGCAAGGTCGAGGAGATGTTGTAGAGGTAGACATGTTGATTGCCCCACCCTTCGACGAGTTTCAGCCAATCTTCAACGTCAGTTAGCCTGAGTTTCCCCGTTTCAATTGCCTCGGTCAGGTTGTGCTCGAAATCATCCTTGTTGGCCCCAATACGGATACCCTTAGCGCGCAGAAGTTCCTTGATATACCGATTGCCCTGGGCCCGAATGATGCCCGCGGCGAGCCGCTTCAGGTCAGCAATCTCGTTCGGAGTCGTAAGGCCTTGCGAATCTGCATTTGACGGACTCATCTCATTCCTCCATAGCCGGCGCCTTCGAGATCTATCCGACTAGCTCAGCGAAGGCCGTATACTCGCCTATCTAAACTCGGAGATGGTGTCTTGTGTTGGTCGCGACATTAAATCCAGGGCTGCCAAACGAAAATCTAGCGACGAAAGGCAGCCGCCTGCGGCATTCGCACCACACTCCGAACGACACGGTCAATTCTCGTTCGTCAGTCGCCTTGTTGGATTCAGATTGGCTCATGGAAAAAGTCAATTCCAAATAGCTGTCCGGGAGAGGCGTATTGCAGAGCGGCGCTGTCGGTGGAGTAAACCAGTAGACACGAAGGGGGTTGGGCGCGCACGCTGGCGCGGGGCCAATTGCTAAACCGAGTAGGTTGGGGATCCTGCAAAAGACTCAACTCACGACGAACTCCGAGAATCTCCTTGAGTAATCCCTTGTTGTAGCCGGTGTTCTTACACTCCACACCGAGCCAGATTTGGTTGTGACTTGGACGCCCGGCCAAACCGGGATCTACCACGACAATATCCAATTCGTGGTAGTCACCCAGCGTGGGAGAACGATGCGTGCTAGTCTGGGCGAAGCTCAGCGTCAGGAATTCGATGTCGGTCCAGATTTCCGCGATCTTCGAACTGCCGCGGAAGAGATCGAAGTGCGGATACCCGGGGTTGATCGGACCGGGTGCGCTCTTAAGAAAGACGAAATTGCTGTTCACGAGGACAATCCGGAAGTGTTCATCTCTGGACAGTCGTTCGAGCACCAACGACAGCACGTGTGCTTCGTACAGCTTGCCGGCAGTGAGCGAGTGAGGAACGAGGGAATATGCCCGGGATGTCGTAGCAGTGGAGTAGCGACGTATGGCCTTCTCAATTCGCTTCTTGAAGTTCCTCGCGTTCATGTTTCCCGTTCGCCGGGCTCTCGGTTGGTGCGCCCTTCCCGGTCTCCATAGAGTTCTTCTAAGATTGTGCGGAGGTCTTCGATAATTGCATTCAGTTCTGGTGGGGGACTGAAGTCTACGAACTCCGTTCGATATCGCCTAGATTCTTCCGGGGAAAGTTCCACACGGAACCCTTGGATGGGTGTGCCTGTCTCAGTCTCCGACGCCTCACGCAAGCGGCGCAAGACACTCCGAACCTGTGCATCAGAGCCGAGAGAAAGATCACTGATCAACAATTTCAGGTAGAGAGCCAAATCTCCAAACGGGGTTTCAGTCCCGCGCATCTCAGACATGATCCGCTCGTCAGTCGCGCCCAGACCTCCTTCACGCATTGTCTTGCGCAGTGTCTCAAGGATATCAGTATGGTCGGAGTCACTGAGTGGCATATGCTGTCCTTAAAGCCTAACACTTTCTGGACTAACGCATACAACGGTCAAGGCACAAGCCGCTGATTCACGGCGTGCACTACACCGCTACTTAGCGGCAGGATGTCTGCTTGTCGGACGGAAAGCAAGCACAATAAGAAGCTCCATGGGAGCAAGCCTCTTCATGTCATGTCGTCATGAGACGTGTCAAGTAGTATGCCGTTTCCGGCATATTTGCCCTCCTTTGCCGCGCGGACGGACAGATTACACTTGAGCGCGGAGACCCGGCGGATCGGGAATTAGATCTTGGCCGTCACCAATTCGAGCCGCGCCAAACCGCGCTGTGGGATTTTCTGCAAACCACTTTGACAGTTTATTCAAAAGTGTGTCCCAAGTTCGAGGTATGTCCCGATGCGGGTCACTTGACAGATTAAAAGAACAATTTCGAAATGCTGAAATCCGGCTCAACAGAGCCGGGTTTTTCGTGTCGCACAATCACTGTTTACCTGGCAAGGGGGTAAAACATGCCATTTTGAGCAAAACAGGTAAACACTTGGGGTGGGGTGCGAGATACGGATTTGAAGTAGACTTGCAATCAGCACCTCGGTACAATAACAGACCTATGGCTTCATTTACCACACGTGTGCAATTGCCGGGCAGCCCGTCGGAGGAGTCTTACGAGAAGCTCCACGCGGCTATGGAATTGTCTGGATTCACCAGGACCATCACATCGAAAGATGGAACGTACATGCTGCCTCACGCGGAGTACAATTTTATAGGGGACAAGCCTCGCGCTGAAGTATTGGAACTTGCTAAGGCCGCGGCAGGTACCGTAGCTAGAGGTGCGAAAATACTGGTGACTGAATCCACTGGACGCACATGGTCTAACCTCGACCCGGTAGAATAGGGTTGACTGGCGGTCCCGCGATCAATAGTGCTGCAGTGGCTCCATGCAAACTTGCCGAATACAATAAACGGTAAGCTCTAAACCCCTATGATGCTACGGGTGGATTCTCTCCCTGTTGGCCGATGCGCGGGACCACCTCATTCATCGTGTAGTGTACGAATTGTCTCCCTAATTCTGTGAGGACGTACTGTTTGCTATCCTCAAATGCAGACTCCATCACGGTAGATGCGGTGCCTCTCGGACGGCGTTGTGGCCGTTGACGTATGAATTGGCCATCCGTGGTCGTTTCTCTCGCCTGGCGAATGACTCCTCCAGTCGAGAGATCTCTAATTAGCAGTCGAAACAGGTCAGCCTCAGCGGAATCCTCTCGCACGATCTCTCCGTGCAATACTGTCCAGATGTCGTAGCGTGTCGAGCCTGGATTTTTGTAAATCTCTCGAATCACGGCAAAGTGAACCTCGTGGTAGAGATCAAGCCAATCTATGAACAACCGCACGACATCATCAGAACACAGAGCTGTGCCGCTGGCATTGGCAAGTAGGTTGGCTATATACTTACGTTTTTCCTGAGTATCGGTGTCGTCCCAGGTTCTGAATGCCTTACGAACTACATCCAAGTACTCTTCACTTTGGATTCGCTCGTTGATCTGGTCACCCAGACTTTCAAATCGCTGCATTACGTCCTCCAGAGTTTGTCCCAAGAGTCGCAGTTTGCGAGCGTGTTCCTCCAGCCACTGGTTTTGGAGATTATTTTGACGCGTGGAGCCCTCTTCAAACTTTAGACTCGCGGCCGCGCTAATATACCCACCAACCCAAGGAATGCTACCAAGCGCGGCGAGAGCAAATTTCTCGAAGACGCGCCTTCCAGTTGAAGATGAGTTCCTTGCAATTTCAGCACGGAAATATTCAAGAGAAGAATCTTCGCTCGGAAGCTGTGGGGTGTGGGGCGTGTCCATTAAGAGACAATTCTCTCTCTGCAGGAGGCCAGTGTCAATATACTGAGATAGGGCAGTCATTGCTCAAAACAGTGCTTGCTGGCCACTCGATTCTGTTGACGATATCGGGGTAAAGATCCAATTCTCTCCTTCCAAATGACACTCACTGATACAAAACCCTTGGTGCCACCTGCTGTTTCGCATGCGCGCCTGACCCTGGTTCCACCGCTCCACAAGCCGTTGGACGGGTAGCGCGACCTCTCGTTGGACTTCGTTGTGACTCGTGCCAAGCACCGTTCGGAAGGAACCGACCAAGAGGTCGGTTAGTTGAAGAAGCTGGCAGTCATCATGTAGTTGCGCTTTATCAATCCTGTGGTCACTGGAACGGTCATCAATCTGTAGATTCTCGACGAATGAGCAATATTCTCGCAGGCCACAGAGGCGTCCGATAATACGCCTACCGTCGACATGGCGTCCGCTGTGGTGCTCGTAGCCGTCGAAATGCAGGGATGTGATGAGTGCGGGGTCTTCGTCGTCGAACAGGAAGTGCAGTCCGCCTTTGAACCCCATACGAAACGTCGTCTCGACTTTGGCGCCATAATCCATGAACTGTTTATGAGGATCCATCAGGTGATGATCGTCTCGCTCACGAAAGAGGATAAAACGAGCACGGATCGCATTTGTAACCCGTACTGGTTCCACGTATTCGGTCTTCAGACCTTCACCCGGGACATACTTCGGTGAACCGATCCGGATGTGCTCGTCATCGTAGCCCTTCAGTGATTGTATGAGCGTAACCACTCCAAACTGGATCGATGCGCGAACGCACTGAAACCTGTCGGATTTTCGCCGATCGAGCCCCTTCAGCATCAATGGCTCGGCATACCCAGTGCTTTTCCGTATGGCTGCGAGGCCGGCGAGGAGATCACCGCGGCGTTCCTGCGGTACCATGAGAATGCCATGCCAATAACCCCCTTCTTTTGATTCATCGTGATATACGTCGTACTGCATAGCGCCCATTTTATCGCGGTGCAGTGTTGACGCAACTACATCCCAGAGTGTGCATCACCGGTTGGCTATATTCGTTTGAATGTCTTGAGGGTAAATGTTAGAATGCGTACATGAGCAAATTTGACAAACGATTGTATGTGGAACGGCGTCCTGAGGGCGATTACGCCGTGAGAAAAGCAGACTCAGAGCGTGCCTCCGCAGTCGCGCCCACACAAGCGGACGCAATTGAAAGGGCGCGGGAATTAAATCCCGGCGTTGCACCGCATGTTGAGCGCGTCCGAGACACCAAGGTTGGCGGACGCGATAAATGGCGTAAGGCGTAAGGAAACCATGCCACCCAATACTGGCGTAACAATTAACAGATAACGAGCCCCCGGATGGACGGGTGGCTATAAACGAAAGAACATTTATGACTGAACACAAACACATTCGCATCATCGTCGAAATTAAGAGAGGCAACAGGGAAGAAGTTGAATTCCATCACGACCGGGTGACTGGCCGTGAAATAAAGGAAGCGGTCCGTGTGCCCTTGGGGAGTGAACTTGCGGCAAAGCAAGATGAGAGATTGCGGGTAATTGCAAACGACGAGACCATAACGATTATAAATGGTGAACACTTCGTTGTGGAGCATAAGGAAGTCACAATTCATATCGACAAGAAGAAATATGAATCGCCAAACCCGACAACCGGGGCGGCCCTGTACACACTTGGGAACGTCCCGGCTGACTATGACCTGTTCGAAGAAATCCCAGGGCAGGGAGACGACAAGTTGATTCCAAACGACGGCAAAACGATTTGGCTGAAGGACGGGCTTCACTTTTACACAGCCAAACATTCATTAAACCCTGGCGATGGCGAATGATTTTGTCGATCTTCTTCCTGAGGATGACGCAGCGTTCCTCAAAGAAAAATATCCGGATGCCAAAGTGTATCGGGTAGGCAGCGAGGTACACGTTCTGCTTCCGGAATTTCCATTCCCGGAGGCATATCAACCACGAATGGCCGATCTGCTAGTACGGTTGCCACCAGGTTACGCGGATGCCAAGCCGGATATGTTTTGGACAAAGCCCGATGTGAAACTTAGTTCCGGTGCTTGGCCGATACAATGTCAACACCATGAAATTCCTGGATCTGGTGCTGGCGTTGAAGTCTATCAGAACGTTTCCTGGCAACGCTGGTCGAGGCACTCAAATCCCACCGACTGGCGACCGGGCATCGATGGTCTGCGTAATTTTATCGGAACCATTAGGCGCGAGTTAGAGCGTCAAGTCTGATGCAGTACCATATTACATTTCTTGATCAGCAATTTGAGTCGCTCATGGCGCATCTATTTTCGCTAGAGGGCAATGAGCAAGCCGCATTTCTCCTTGGTCGGCAGGCAGTGGCCCCGAATTCAACCACCATCCTGATACAGAAAGTTATTCCCGTAGAGGCGCCAGACGTAATCGAAGCGTCGCATGTCCACATGGCTATTAAGTCACAAGCATACCTTCGTGCGATTAAACGAGCTGACCTCACCGGCGACAGCGTTCTGTTTGTCCACTCACACCCACCCGGAGTGCCCGACTTCTCTGCACAAGACGATCGCGAAGAAGCGGCACTCTTCAAGACGGCATATATCAGGATTAAGCACGGTGCCATTCATGGCAGCTTAGTCTTCAGCGGCAAGGACCTGTTTCGCGGACGCGTGTGGCTGCCTGACGGTACGCATGTGCGAATTCAATCCACTAGAGTCATCGGGAACCGCTTCCAATATCTGTTTTCCGAGCCACTCAGTGATCGCCCACTGGAATACTTTGACCGCCAAGCACGAGTGTTCACATCGGATCTACAACCCGTATTGAAGCGACTGCACATCGGCGTAGTCGGTGCCGGTGGAACCGGATCAGCAGTGTGCGAGCAACTTATTCGTCTTGGCATAGGTAAATTGACGGTTGTCGATGCTGGCACATTTGAGAGCTCAAATGTCAACCGCGTCTACGGCTCTTCCGTATTTGATGAAACACTCCCAAAAGTAAACATTGTCGCACGAGTGGCTGCGGGCATCGGGCTTGGCACCGAACTGACGCATGTCCAAGGTCATTTAAGCTTCCGTTCCGTTACTGAGAAACTGCTCGACTGTGATATTGTATTTGGATGTACCGACGATGAATGGGGAAGATCCATACTGAACCGTGTAGCTCTTCGGTATTGCATCCCAGTGTTCGATATGGGAGTCAATATTGATACCGATAGAGGCAAAATTCTCAGTATTCAAGGGCGCGTGACTACTTTATTGCCCGGTGCTGCTTGTCTGTTTTGTCGGAGGAGGATTTCCGCAGATCGTGTAAGGGCAGAATCAATCTCGGCAACTGACCCAGAAGAGGCTGCGAAACTGAAGAAGGAGGGATACTTGGTTGGTATCGATGAACCAGCACCGGCAGTGATCAGTTTTACGACAGCGATTGCGGCGGCAGCAGTGTCGGAATTTCTTCATCGGCTCACGGGCTTTCAGGGGTCGGATCGTAAATCTACAGAAGTAATTGTGTTTTTCGATCAGAGTCGGATTCGCACGAATTCTACCCCTCCCTCACCAGATTGTTTGTGTGCCGATGAAACCAAATGGGGAACTGGAGATACGAGTCGGTTTTTAGACCTAAATTGGCGGCCAGAATGAACAAACTCTTCTCTAAATTCTGGCGACGGCTAAAGAAGGTACGCGAGAAAAGCGCGCACCGGTATTCAACCGTGAGATTCATTGATGCGCTACCTGATGTGCCGGCACAAATTGGAAATGATATTTACATTATCGGATCGCCTCACGCGGCGAAATGGGTGGTGTTCAATTGCCCGTGTTCAAAAGGCCACAGATTGACCGTCAATTTAATGAAAAGCAATCACCCACGATGGATCCTTCGCCTGTCTGGCAAGAAGGCCTCCCTGAGCCCCTCAATTGTTGTGACTGATCATCCATGTAAAAGTCATTTTTGGTTAAAATCAAACGAGGCGTATATGGCCGTGTTTGAAGACTAGACATCCATAGGAGCAGGTTTCAGACTTCTACAGTCCTTCCTTGCCAATATCGGCAAGTTCGCCATTCTTTGCATCACTAACCAGTAAACTATGCTTGAGTGCAGAGACCCGGTGGATCGGGAATTAGATCTTGGCCGTCACCAATTCGAGCCGCGCCAAACTGCGCCGTGGGATTTTCTGCAAACCATTTTGACAATTTCTCTAGAAGTGTGTCCCAAATTCGAGGTATGTCTCGTTGTGGGTCACCCGTGGTGACAGGAGGTCGATTTGCGACCTCAAAAAAGGGATTTGAGAGCTTAACCACAACGTTTTTCCCGTCCACCTCTCGGTTCGAGGTGACGGTTTTGAGCAAATCACGCCTTTCTTCCGTAATTCCCATTTGGTAGCTCAACCACACGCTCCCGGCCAGTTCGAGGAATTCCAGGGCTCTATCCGGCAGCGGCTTTGTGTCAGCACGTAAGTTAGCCATATTTTCCTCGACGGCCTTCTGCTCCAAAAGCAGGGCCATTTTGCGCTGCTCAAAAGTGGCACGGTCGATCGAACTATCGAGGAAGGCATCGGTCAGCCGATTCAGACGGTCCCGTAATTGACCCAAGCTCAAATGGAGTGTCTTGAGCTCCTCTTCCTGTTGTTTACCCCAGTCTAATTTGAGTTCACTGAGCTTGTGTCGGAAACACGTCCGCTCAGTCTCATCGAATCGAAGGGGTGCAAGCTGGTGCAGAATTTCGGATTCGACCAGTTCTTCACGGACGCATTTTGTGAGACATCCCGAAGTGTGGCAGCGATAATACCGATGTCCTTTCTGGTATTCGCCAATCAGTGTGTGGCCACAGTGTTTGCAGGTGAGTAGGCGACGAAAGAGAAAATCGTGGCATTGAACCCGCGTATGGCCCTTGCTTGTAGCAATGAGGCGCACGCGGTCAAAGAGGGATTTCGAGACCAGTGGCGGGTGCGCTCCTGGAAACGTTTCCCCAGTGCGGCTGAGACGAATAATGCCAATGTAAAACGGGTTTCTGAGGATCAGCCACAGGCCGTTGCGCGTCACCATGCGACCATGCTTGTTGCGTAGGCCCAAACGATGAAGCTCTGATACCAAACGGTCGAAGCTAAACCGGCTAGTTCCGTATAATTCAAATGCTTTCTGCACGAGTGGGGCCGTCATCGGATCAGGTTCTTTCGGTTTTCCTTTACCTCTATCGAGATAGCCGATGGGGGCTGGCAACGGATACAGGCCCTGTTTGATCCGTCCGTAGAATCCCTTTTTCGTCTCTTCCCGCAAATTGCGGATGTAGTCCGCCGCAACGACCGCCTGTATGTCGGCAGAGAGTCGGCCCCCGCGCGAATGGAGATCAATGCTTTCGTTCGCGAAATGCACTTCAATACCGGCATCACTGAGATCAGCCATGTCAGCCCAGTCCTTCAAGTTGCGGGCGCCACGGTCGATCTTGTGAAGCACAACACCTTTGGCTTTCCCTTGGTGAAGCAACTTGAGCATTTTGTTGAATACGGGCCGGCCACGCTTGGCGGCGGTTTCCTGCTCTTCGAACCACGAGATGATTTCGAAGCTGTTACGGCTGGCATACCGAAGAATCGAGTCCCGCTGTTCTTGAAGCGAGACACCCTGCTGACCCTGTTTGACCGTGGAGACTCGGATGTAGCCGAAGAAGGACTTCACGTTTGGATGGGAAGATTATCGGGTGGTACCGGGATCGACCCTGACCGGGTTCCGGATGGTACACCACCGGTGTTTTCTGTCAAACGGCGGAACCGTGTATAACTTTTCGGGTCGGATCGGATGCGCTCATAGATCCGCAGCACGAGCAGGAGGTACTGCTCCAGATTATCTTCGGCTTCGCGAAGCTGCTCCGCATTGAGATCGGGATACAGGGAGCGGACGGTTGGCGGCTGCTTGTCCATGCGACAACTATACTAAGCCGACCGGTGTTGCGTAGACTGGCGAAGGTGCCGCAATCGGCAAATTCACCCTTCCTAGCGCACGCTGTCAGGGATCAACGGACCGCGGGATAGTTTGCGGTGACTGAACGGACTTTTTCGGCACACCTACTGCGAAACGCAACAACTGTCGCCAACCGCCGTACACACGTAGCTCACATTGAAGTTGGCCGGGTTGCTCTTCTTCCGCGCTTCCAGCAGAGGAACGATCGGTAGGATGACAGGAGATGGGATCGCCATCACGCTCGGCAACGCCGCAATGACATCCTCACTGAGATCCTCCTCAAAATACGCATCGAGAAACATTTCAATTATATAGGCCGGGTCGTAAGGAGCCCAGGGAAGCGTTGTAAACGGAACGAGCGTGTCACCAAGCAGTTTGACGTTGGGGAAATTCGTCGTGAATGTAGAAAACAGCCCGCGCGCGGTGAGAAAGCTCTGCGATAAGGGATAGCAGCATGACAGACAGAACACCGCATGGGCCCATTCGATGCAGAACATCGTAGGAGGCGGTGTGACTTTTCGTACTAACGCATCGCCCAGCGTCAACAAGGAAGGTAGATCCGAAAACCGCATCGGATTAAATGCCATGTCGCTGGGCCACGTCGTCTGCGGGAATACCGCACTCCATTGCTCAAGTCCTTGAATCAGCCCGGAGAACCGCGCATTGTCAGCGGCATTCGGTGGAGAGAAGCGGAAAACATGCAGGTTCCTGTTGTTCGCGTACCAAGGATTCGTACTGTAAACAGGATGGCTCAGCATGTCTTCCACCCGTGTACAAGCTATGTGACCATCGGGACTCCACGCTCCGCGAAGGACCACGTCACCCTGGTTCGGGGCAAAAATCTCAGCGTGCCATCCCCGCTGCTTCACCATCTCAATGAGATTGAGCGAGTCCCACAACGGTTTGGCATCTGTGTAAAGGAAACAAACCACGTCGCCCGCTTGAACGTAGTTTGGCAATTGACCGTACGGAATGATCTTCAGTTGACCGGATTGATCCGCACCGATTTGCGGGCACAGATCGATTCTGCGAACTGATTGTGTCGACGCCTGGAACGCTTGCCGCAAGCTGTCGACGGAGGTGATGCTACCCGGTGAGGAGACGAGTGGGATTTTCGTTGAAGCGAATTGCGCCAGTGGAGTGACGCCGGGTTCCGGGGCAATCGAGGGGATTTGGCTGAGCGTCCACGGCGAAGTACTGGTTACATTCATTTGACCTCCTAAAGACCGCTGCTGAGATTATTTCTTCAGAAGCGGCGCCAATGCCGCTTGCTTTGCAGCGACCAATTCCCGATAGCCTGTGATGGAATGGTCGCCAACGTCGACGCGTATATTTTCTATCATTTGGGCGAAATCTCTGAAGCTCTGCAGGCTTCTCGCCAAAAAGTTCTGCCATTCCGGGCTTTCGATCGACGGATTTCCCGACGAATCGAAGTGAATCATCGTTCCCTCGTCGCTGTAATCAAAATTTCTAAATGGCAGCCTTGGAACCAGATCCTGCTTGTTTACGAACCGAATCAGTTTGTCGCCGAGAATGCGACTGTAGGTGTTGCAGAAATCGTGCAGGCCGATCCGCGGTTGACCGAATGTGTAGATCGCCGAAATAGTCGGCGCGGTCAGTCCGAGAACCGTAAAGCACGCGCCCGAGAGCGCGGCCAAGGCTCCGCCCAACGAGTGCCCCGTTATCAGCAACGGCTTTGTTAGATCGCGTGCAGAGAGTGCCGTCTGTATGTCGTTCAAAGCATCCGAGAGGGAATGGCCGAAACCGGCATGGATTTCGCCGATGGCGGGACCGTTGTTAAAGACCCAGTCGAATCGGGCCGGGGTGCATGCCAAATCCTCAATCCAGTCTTGGGGAATCTTCGTTCCCCGGAAAGCTAAGATATGGTAGTCGTCCGATGAAGCGACAAATGCATAGACATCCTTGAAAAGAGTTGTGAGGTCGATCCAGGCGAAATTCGAAAAACCAAGGCTCTCCATCGCGGACTCGGTCGACGTTTTGCCGGTGGGACCATCCGTCGCGTTGTAGATAACTTCGGATGCCGTCGCGCAAAGCCGCGCCTCAGATTCCGGACTCATCCGCAACCGAGTGTGGGGGCGAAACCTTCTGCTGTCAAGATAGTAGAATTGGAGAATTTGCCATCTTTGGCACGTTTACCCTCCTTTGCGACGATATCCCGTGTCCCTATCGTTGCTCCATGCAAACGATGAAAGAAGCGGTGGAAGAACGCAAACCGCCGAAGGCTGTGCCCACCGTTTCCGCGGCGCTCAAGGACGGCTCCATTTTGGAGATGCTTTACGATCGCGATGCGCGACAGACGCGGTTCGCTCTCTGGCGCGATGGCGCATGGACCATCGTGGAAGACCACGCCGCCAACCCCATGGAACGATTGGTGCCATTCTCGCCGGCAAATACCCTCATCCGAAACGAGATCGTGCTTCTGCCCGGCGCACCCGAAGAATACGGCACGGAAGATCAACTTCTGGCGGACATCCAGAGGTTCATCCACCGATACGTCGACGTGAGCCCGCTCTACGAAGAGATCGCCAGCTACTACGTGCTCTTCTCCTGGGTCTATGACGGCTTCAACGAATTGCCGTACCTGCGAGTCCGTGGTGATTACGGCACCGGCAAGACGCGGTTCCTGCTGACCGTGGGCTCCCTCTGCTATAAACCGATTTTTGCGAGCGGCGCGTCTACCGTGTCGCCAATCTTCCGTCTCTTGGAAACGTTCCAGGGCACGCTGGTCATCGACGAGTGCGATTTCCGCTTCAGTGACGAGAAAGCGGAGTTGGTAAAGATCCTCAACAACGGCAATGTGCGCGGGTTTCCCGTACTCAGGAGCGATGTCAACACCAAGGGCGAATTCAACCCCAACGCCTATCATGTCTTCGGCCCCAAGATCGTGGCCACGCGCGGAGATTTTGAAGACCGGGCGTTGGAAAGCCGGTTTCTCTCGGAAGACATGGGCAGCGCCAGGCTTCGTGATGATATCCCCATCAATCTGCCATCGGGGTACAAGGCTGAAGCGCTCATCCTCCGCAACAAACTGCTCCTGTTTCGATTTCGGAACCTGAATCGACGGTTGCCTTTACCATCGCTGGTCGACAAAAGCCTGGAGCCGCGGCTCAATCAAATCTTCGTGCCGCTCCTATCCATCATCGACGACTCGAACGCGCAGGACAGGTTGCGCGATGCAGCCCGGCAATGCCAGCGCGAGCTTGTCTCCGAGCGCGGACAATCGACCGAAGCGCAGGTCTTGGAAGTCATCCAAGAATTGCTGGCGCTCTCGGACACGCGACTCTCGGTCAAAGAAATCACCGATCGGTTTACCGACCTGCACAGTGAGGAGTACAAGCACACGATCACGGCGAAATGGATCGGATACGTCGTGAGAAAGCGGCTGCATCTGAAGACCAGTAAATCTCACGGTTCCTACATTATCCAGGATTCCGAGCGATCCAAGCTGGACATCTTGTTTGCGAGATATGGTCTGGCTGATGCGCCTGAAGCCGAGGGGACCGCTGAGAGTTCCGCGGCCTGAAGTCCACCCCTGCGGACAAGTCCACCGCCAAGTCCACCGGCCAAGAACCTCCAGGGAATGGCTTTATTTGGCTGCGCATTCGACAAACGGTTCTCGCACGGTGGACTTTGGGGACGTGGGGGACTTGCCAGGGAGGGCCGAAAGCCCTGCAGTCGCCCTCTCTGCTATTCGAGTCTAGCAATTCAGGCGAGGCTCTGGGTCGCTCCGAAGTCCCCCAAGTCCACCATCGCCGAGTCACGGCCCGGTTGAGCGGTCTTCTGGGGGACTTCCGATTACTCATGTCCACCCGCAAGTCCCCAAGTCCACCCCGCGCGGGATTGTGTGGCCTTCTTGCGCCTTGGACGACCATGCGGTATGATGTCAGGGAAGCGTCGTTCATTCGGTCAGTCCAAGATCGTCTTGGACGATGAACGTACTTACAACGGTTCTTCCTATGGGCTTGTCATACATCGAAGGAACGGTCACTGGGCCCTCGGGAGCCAAGAAACCCGTCAAGTTCCTGATCGACAGCGGTGCGACCTACACGCTCCTGCCCCACGACATCTGGCAGGCGCTCGGTCTGGAGCCGACACGGTCGGTAACGTGTGTCTTGGCTGATGGCACCACCATCGAACGCAAGGTCTCGGAATGTCTGCTGTCCCTCCCGCAAGGATCGGGGCACACCCCCGTCATCTTGGGAGAAGACGGAGACGAGGCCCTTCTGGGAGCTGTCACGCTGGAAATCTTGGGGCTGGTACTCAATCCGTTTACACGGGCACTCCAGCCGATGCGGATGATGCTGGCGTAGCGCCCCCACCACCTGACGCTACTCACACCGACCATACTGTCATGTTGGTCGGTGTTTTTTGCGCCCGAGCCGGAGATACCCACAGCCATCATTTTGTGCTCGGATGATATTATTATGCGCGAGCGGACATCCTCCGCCTGCTCTTTTGTAGCAACTTGCCATTTTGAGCAAGTTCGCCATTCTTTTTGACAATTGGCAGTCAACCTACACTGGTGCGCACGGAACTACCGTGCTCGCTGTCCCATGCGTACCCATCACCTGCCCAATTATCTTCGTGCCCACCGCAAGCGATCCGGGCTGTCCCAGGATGACATCGCCTATCTCTTGGGGCACCGCACCGCCGCTCACCTCAGCCGATTTGAGCGGTTTCGTCGCTCTCCCGGGTTCCGTCTGGCCCTGGCGCTGTGGGTGATCTTTCAACTGCCGCCACACGAACTGTTTCGCGGCGAATACCACAAGGTCGAACGCGTCATTCGCCAGCGGGCCAAGCGTCTGGCTACGCGACTGGCGGCAAAGAGCCAGGATGAACGGACACTGCGAAAGGTTGCCTTTCTGAACAAGATCGGTTCGCGCGGCCATTCAAGATAATGAAGGGGAAGCGGCACAACACTCGTCGAGTTCTTTCGGTCGACCCAACATCACGCGGGCTCGGGTATATGGTTATGGAGGAAGAACGGACGCCCGTCGACTGGGGCGTCAAAGTGACGCGGGGGAAAACGAAATCCGCGACGGTAGCGACCGTGGCCGAGCTCATCCGTTTGTATCGGCCGCACGTGCTCATTTCCGAGGATTGCAATGCCAAAGGCTCGCGGCGATGCGAGCGAATCAGACGCCTGCTTGACGGCATTCGTGACGCGGCGGCAAAGGACGGTGTGCGGAGCGTGAAAATCTCGACGCGAAGAGTGAAGGAAACCTTCACTTCCTTTCATGCCAACACCAAACACCAGATCGCGCGCGTCATCGCGGCGCAATTACCCGAATTGGCTCCCCGGCTGCCCCGGTATCGCAAACCGTGGATGAGCGAAGATTACCGGACGGCGATTTTTGATGCGGCCGCGTTTGCGTTGACGTATTTCTACGCGAGGTCAAGACAGTATAATTCTGTCTGAAAGCAGTAATTGATATCTACCCAATAACGACCGGAAATCGGAAAGGCGATTCCACGCCAACGTGTTTGATGCGGTGGCACTGGCGATGATGGTGTGAACCGTTCCACATGGGTTTGGGAAAGAGTGCGGCAAGCAAGCCGGGTCGATGCCGAGAGGAATGCTCAGTCCCCGATTTGCTCGGCAAGAGAAATCAACTCTTCTGTCGTTAGCTTCGACTGCTTCACTTCTCCCGATAATATGAGCGAAAAACTCTTCGGTTCCGGAAGATTGTCGGAGTAAATCAACCCATTAAGGAGCACGTCTCCGTTCGTCGCTTTACCGATGTAGAATTTGTCCGACCAAATTTTGCGGCCCGGCTGAAGATCACCACACTCTATTTCTAATTTGAATCGGTCTTGGTTCTGATCGATGCGTACTTCGCCCGGCTCTGGACGAATGACCGACCGAAGTCCTGCCATCGCTGGAGTAACCAGAAGATACTCATATCGCTTCGGTATATCGGGTAGTTTAGATTCGAGCATCGGTACCACGCCATCGCCCGTGGAAATCACCAGTTCTGCCCGGACGTTCTTCGCGGAAATTTGTCCAACATTTGTGACCAAGAATCTAACTGGCCGGAACAATCGCCGCACAAATTCATAATTGGCCATTTCACGATAGAAGTTGTTGTTGGTTCGATGACTGGGATCAGGAATGTGGACTTGGAAGTCTGGGCCAAATGTCATGGTAGGTCTTTCACCGTCAAAATCCGGGATTCCGTCGCTCTCCGGTGTCTGGCAAAACTCAGCGTTCCACGAAATCCTTGTGCCTCGCGAGTGATCGCGGTCGATCTCAGCAAATTCAATAACTAGATCGGCAAGGGATTCACTAGTACCGACACGCATTTGGGCTATTTCTTCCAAAGATGCTGGCTTCGTCGGATCCGTCGAACTGCCGCGCCGAATGTAAACTCTCTCTTTCAGGAGTTTTCCGTAATCTCCTTTTAGGTAGACCGGACGCGTCTGCTGGTCGACGCAAATGATACCGACCTGTTTTCCCTCGAATCCGAAAGGTGCGTACTGGAATCGGACCGGCTGATTGGTGAGATTGTTGACGAACTGCTGTAAAGAGTGGTCGTCCAAGTGCTCGGAGATACCGAGAACCCTTGCACGTGCGCCAGCGACTTGTTTAACGCCGATCAGAATATACGCACTCGCTCTGCGCCAAGCGTTCACAAAACCCAGAATGTCTTTAAGCAGTTCGGCCTTTTCCTCCTCCGTGGCTCTCGCAAATTTATACTGCTGTGCCTTGAAGTCCAGCGTTGTGCTTTCGCCTTCGTAGAGAAGGCTTTCAAAAAGTTCTTTGTTCATCGCGGCCGTCTCATTCCTACTGCATAACGGCCTAAAATCAAAGCCTAGTCGACGACAAGAGTCGTTCGTGAAGCGGGGGGATTCTTCGCGGGCTTCGCCTCGACTAACTCTGGCGCTGGCGCACTCTGCTGCTTGTCCTCGCTTTGATCGACTGGAATCTCCACGAAAAACGTCGTGCCGTGTCCTGGCATCCCATCGGATTCATACCAGACTCTCCCTTTGTGCGCCTCGATCACCCCTTTGACGAAAACCAAACCGTACCCAGTGCTGTCCACATTGACTTTTGCGGAGTTCTTTCCGCGGCCGCCCGCCGTGAATAGCCGTGGCCTGTCACTCTCGGGGATGCCGATACCCGTGTCCTTGACCGAGAGCACTACGGTGTCACCTGCGCGCCGTAGCCCAACGGTGACTCTGCCGTGAACGGTGTAGGTGATGGCGTTGTCAATCAGATTGCGGACAGCCTCCTTGAGTTGGACGGCGTCGCCTACGATCGGGTAATTGTGCTCGTGGCATTCCAAATCGAGCGATAGCCCTTTCGCTTCCGCTTTGGCTCGGAGCGCGACGACGACCTGTGCGACCAGATAGGCGAAATCCATCGGTTGCAGGTCGTAGACGAGCGAACCGGTTTCGGCGCTCATTCCCTGCAAGATCGTCTGGATGTAGCTCACCCCGGTATCCATTTCCTCCAGCCCCCGTTTGATGAGCCCTTTGGCAGTGTCTGGCACAACACCGTAGTCGTCGGTTAGTAGCTCAGCAAAAATGTTCTTGCCCGCGCCCAGCCGGCCTTTGATCTGGTGATTCATGACGTGGATGAGATTCTTTTGGTTTTCGTTCGCGACTGCCAGGGCTTCGCGTTGCTCGACTTCCTTGAGAGCACTACGAACCAGAAATACACACACGACGAGGGTGGCGACGAGGAGCCCGCCGTTTATCAGTTGTTCTGAGAATGTGTTCGCTGCCAGCGTCCTGATGAAAAGGAACCCACAGAGAAGGACCGAGAACGTCTGGGCCGCGACGACTTTGAGGTTGAACAAGTGATATCGCACGATGGCGACGGCGATACAGGCCACCATGATGAGCGTGAAGATCGGCCCGATGCACACGTATTCGTAGTTCTGGGCCATATACGGAATCGCCAGATTGAAAATGCTTCCCAGGACGACGGCGAGGCTGGTGCCGATAAGCACCAGCTTGAGTTGCGCTCTTTCTTGCGGGGTCAAAGAGCTACGCCGCAGTTTGCCAATTAGGATGCTGAATCCAGCAACAACCAGGGCGATGAAGTAGCCGAATAGCAGCCCCAGTCCGGGGCCGGTATTGATCTTCCACGGGAAGATGACGACGCTCACAACCATGAATCCAGGGATGAACACCAACGCCCCCACAAGAACGGTGATAAGCAACACCAGCCACATGGCCACCCGTGGCCAGGCAAATGTCTTTCGCGGGAAGTGGTAACAGAGTGAAAGGAACGCGTAGGCAATTCCCAGGATGCTCGCATATGCCACGGTCGCGAGCCACCACGCTTGCTGATACGTACTGACGAATTCGACCGAGAAATTCATCAGAATCCAGAGCGAGACGAAGATCACCAGCGCAAAATAGTCGTAGTTGGATGCGGAGCGCGCTCGACCGAGGAAGACGAAAAGACCCACAACGAGGTTGAGGACAAGGGCCGTGAGAAGTACGATGGAGATTAACGGCATCTAAACAAGCAGGTACTGCACTGCATATTGTACCCGATGTTTCCAGTCATAGATACCCTGCATGTCGATAACTGCGGCTTGGTACGACTCGCGGTCACCGGTCAGAGCCGCGCGCCCCAGGGGTTTTACGGGTACACCATAGAGTCGACGGAGGGACACCATGAGCTTGTGCGTAGAAACGAGATAGCAGTAGCGCATCCGATTCTTGCGCATCCACGTGTACAGGAGGTAGTAGAGCAGGACCGCAGTTCTGCGTTTCTGGCGACGGTCGGTCATGTCCGGGTCGACAGCGAGGCGTGACACTTCAACCGTGTCGGCGGTCTTCACCAAAGTGTGGTCGGTCAGCAAATCCCTGAAAACGCTTTCCAGCATGAACGGGCGGTCGGGCGGCACGATCCTGATAGTCCCGCGAAGGACCTTTCCTTCCGATACGCCCAAAATGATGGCGCCGTTGTCGTACTCGTCACACTCCAAACCATTGCAGCCGGTGACCCATCCGAGGGACTCGACAAATACCCGGTGTCGCAAGCGGTAGGTGGCTTCGATTTCCTGTGGGCCGGTCAGGACGTGACCGAGCAGGTTGCCTTTGGAAATGGTGACGTTGGAGTAGGCATCGCGCCCGCAGGATGAAACCGACAACACACCTCCGCTCCGAGATGGACTACCCAGAGGGTCGCGCAAGGGCACTATACCAGCTTCGTTCATAAAGGTAAGCGGACCGGGGAACCAGTTTCTAACAATCGCGCTTCTGTTCTGTCGGGATGGATACTTGCATATATGCAAGTACAATGTCAATGCAGTTTTCTGACATGTTGACAGTATGTCTACGCTTCGCCACTACGAAGCTCTGTGCGCAGAAATCATCTCGCTTTTGAAGCGGGAGCGGAAACGTCGCAAACTGTCCAACTATGTCGTCTCACAGCGCTCGGGAATATCTGAATCAACGCTCAGTCGTGTTGAAAAGGGACAGGTCAATCCGAGCTTGGAAACCGCACTGCGCATTGCTGATGGCATCGGCATCGAACTTGCGTCGGTTATCACGAAGGCGCGAGCCAGCGTCCCGAAGAAGGGCGCCGCATAAAAGCGGGAGCGCAGAGCAGTCTTGAACAACCAGCGGCTACCCGCTAGAGTGGGTGGCACGTCAAGGGTTACTTAAACAATCAACGGATTTGAGGGCATCATGTCTGCATTGAGCCAGATCATTCACAAGCTGGACGCGGAACGAAAGCGCAGGTCACAGGAGATCGCCAGAGTCGATGCCGCGATCAAGGCGCTGGGCGGCGTCGCAATGGGGGTGTCGGTTGTGAAGCGACGCAAACCACAATTCAGCAAAGCCGGGCTGGCCCGTATAGCGGCAGCCCAACGGGCGCGGTGGGCCAAGATCAAGGCGGCGCATAAGAAGTAGCTTTGGTGGGTCGATCTCAACCCAAATCGGTGGATAAAAAACGCGCCCTCAGCAGAGAGCGCGTTGTAGTCTCGTTAACCCACGTCCACATAATCCCACGGATACACCGGTCTCGTATCACCGGCCCCTCGAAATGCGGCCCGGACGCCTTTCGGCAACGTGAGCCAGGCGGCATATGCCAACTGCTGATCGGCGAACTGTATGACCCGTCCATCAGCGTAATACAGGCGAGCCACGTCGACAGAAGGTGCATTGTCGCGGCCTGCGACCGGTTTTATCGGCTCAGGCATGGATCACCTCTGTTTCCTCAGCTAGCGGTTCGTTGTCGCCCCTGCAGAGGATGTAATCCGCCGCCTTCTGCGCTTGCGCCGCCGCTTGAACGACGAGTGTCTTATCCCTGCGCAATTGTGTGAGCCAGCCGTCGATGTACGCCGCCGAATTACGGATCGTCTTTTCCACGATTTCCGCGTGAGCGCAGAGGAAGGCCGCGCCCATTTCGGCAATTAGTTCCTCCTTGCAGAACGGATCACGACCGTACCCCGATGCGTAGCTTTGCAGCCGATTCAACCGGCTCTCGTGGCCGGTTGAGTGAATCAGTTCATGGAAGAGCGTGGTGTAATAGCTCTCGTGGCCGACAAATCGTTCCCTGTTGGGCAAACCAACCTCGTCATCGGACGGCGAATAGTACGCACAGGCATACCCGTGCTTGATGACAGGTGGGTTGGGCATGCCAGCCACGATGGCTTCCGGTTTGGCGCAGAGATTCTCCGTGTCGGGAGACTCCGTGGTCATCGGCGGCATATCGCCAAGGCCGTCGCACTGGGCCGTATTGAACACGTGGTAGTACCGCAAGAGCGGAACCACCCGTTCCGCGTCCAATTCTTCGTCTTCGACTGCCATCGGTTTCCAAAACACGATCGGGCAGGCTTTCTCGCCTTTTTTGACCGTTCCACCAAGCTGTACGGCTTGTCGGAAGGTGAGCCAGAATGGTGATTCGTAGCTCATGGCGAGAAGCAGGAAGACATTGATTCCCCGGTATGGTTTCTTGGTGACCAGATTCCGCGGCATACCTGTGCGCGCGTTCCACGGCTTATGCCACGGGCTCGTGCCTTGCTCCAAGAGGGCAATGATTCGGTCGGTGATGCGTTCGTATGTAGTCATAGACAATTTCTCCCTTGCGTTTTCTGGGTTATAGAAGGAACGTCTCCGGCTTACATCGTACAAATCGTTATGCCGCTGCAAAGGATGGTTTTCCTGCCAAAGATGGCAAGATGTAGGAGCGAACTGAGGGGAGATAGAAACCGGAGGAACTAATTGACCGTTACCGATACGTAACGAGATTGTTCTTGCAATCAGGAACCGCCTGCCGTATGAAGCGCGACCATAGCCAGTGAGGTGGCCGTCGTTTTGCGGTGAGTGAAAGCACGGTTGTTCTTGGTGATGGCGAGAGCAACGCAGCGGTCTCGGGCGCGTGTCTGTGATCTGAAGAGGCGAGGAGAAAGCGCTCGGTGTTGCCAGACTACAAACTGAGTTGTGGCTGCACGGTTCTGACCCGACGGAGGCTCGCGAGATTTTTGTCTTTTTCCGCCGTTTGCAGTCCTGTTGGTCGCCCGACTTTCTTCTCGCAACCCGAAAGAGTTAATCTGGACACGGCTTCACCAACCTTATCAGGAGGAGAGCCCATATCATGTCCTTGAACGCACAACCCAAATCCTCGGGCCGCGCACTCATCTGGGCGTTGCTCGCTGTGGCTGCCACGATCGGCCTCGGCATTCCCATCTACCGCGCCTCCTCGCAAAGCGCTTTGGGCACAGCAAGTCCTCTGTCGGGCCAGGGCGTGAACACAGCATCGGTTCCCCCCGCGATTCTCGAGCTTTTTCAAAAGCAAGCTGGCTCGCCCCCGTGGAACCGCGATACCGCCGCCAAAACGCAGGTGATCCTCCAGCAATGCGCCGCGCTCCAGCAATTGCTCACCACCGGCGCGGCCGATGCCACCTTCAGCAATGCGCTGGCTGCCAGCACCCTCCGCGCATCTGTCTTCATGACCTTTGGCGAAAGCCTCTACAACTCCGGTGACACCCATCGGGCCGAGATGTTCTTCGTCTCGCTCGTCCGCGACCACCCGACCCGCGTCACCGCGCGACAACTCAGCCGCTGCCATCTTTGGATCGCCCGTATCCACAAAGATCAGGCCCTCGCTTGGAAATACCAGCAGCAGTCCCCCGATCAAGCCGCGCCCGAATTTCAAACCGCCCTAGAGCACTTCCTTGTTGCCAAGGATGTCGACGCCACCAACGACACGGCTCGTGACGTCGGCTGGCTCAATGCCGCCAGTTGCTACCACGAGCTGGGCATCGAGACCCTCCGCCAGGGATGCTTCGTCGGACTCCTCGCGGAGACCAATCCTAGCCCCATCTACCGCGACATGGCGAACTATCTTCTCGCCGCCAGTTACACCGAGCAACACCGCTGGCAGGACGCCCTCGCCGTTTGCCAGCCGATGTACGACCGGCTGACCGCCACCCTCGCCAGCGGCCAGCCCGAATACGGCGGGCAAGCGAATTACCTGGCCCTCATCAAGTCCGCCATGGACCTGTGTACCGCGCAGCTCGCCGCCCAGCAGGGAGGTGCGCAATGAAACCGCTGGCGCGACCGTCCCTGGCTGCGGTCGTTGTCCTTGCCGCCCTCTGCCTTCTGGCCTCCCGCAGTCGGGCGTGCGGGCCGGCCCCGGTCGAAGCCTGGACAGCAAACAATCAACTCTGCGTCGGTGAGAGCACCACCATCTACTTTGTCTCCGCCGCCTGCGGTACGCTGACTAGCTGCCATTTGGACTTCTCCGCGAATACCCCGGGAGTCTATCTTGTTTCGACCAATCTCCCGGATTGCGACAACAGCTACGCCTACCTCACCATCTATGTCAACGTGCCGACCGATCTCATCCCAGCATCCGCCTTGATGTGCCCGGGCTGCTCGATGATTTTCACCGCCCCCGACAGTTCCGGCAGCCTCACCTACGGCCCGTCTTGGACGGTCTCCCCGACCAATGCCGGCACGCTGGCCCCCACCAACGGCCAAGCCGTAACGTTCACTTTATCGCCCGCCTACCGCGGCAGCTCCGTGACTCTGAGCGCCGCGTGCGGCACCGCCGCCATCACGGTCACAAATGAGAGCTTCTCCATTACCACGCAACCGCGATCCGTCATGACCTGCCCGGGGTCCAACGTGACGCTCACGGTCGGCGCCACCGGCAATTCTCTGCGATATCAATGGCGCTGGAATGGAATTATTCTCAGTAACAACCCCCATTTCACCGGCTGCACCAGTCGCAACCTCGTTATCAACAACATATTCGGCAGCACTGAGACCTGCCTGTCTATTCCCACCGAGAAATCAAACGGGGCGGACCTCGACAATCTGTGGTGTGGGGATACCTATTCGTATTGGATGGAGGGCTGCACGACGTTTAATCCCGGTTATACCAATCTCACGTCCGACCCCGGCGGCACGGTGTACGTCGACAATTGCATCAGCAACTTCGGCCCGCCCCAGATCGCCACATCGAACTTCACGGCGCCCGGCCTGTTGGCTTGGTCGCTGATTGGGAACTACTGGACAGGCACAAACAGCTATTTCCAACTGGGTACCAACGGAGTGTTCCAGTTCGTCGGGCCGTATTCGTCGGGCTATGTCGATGTCAGGCTAAAACTCAACTACGAGTGGATGATCCATATGAATCAGGGGTCGTGGACCGGCTGCGTTACCCATACTGTCGAAGGCGTCTACGACTGCATTGTCTCCAGTGATTGTGGGTCGCTTATTTCCTCCGGTGCCACTCTCTTTGTCAGTACTCCCTGCGACGGCATCTCCGATTTGTGGCGTCTAGAGTACTTTGGCACCACCACGATCAATAACCGGACCTGCGCCACCTGTGACCCAGACGGTGATGGCTACAGCAACCTGCAGGAGTACAGGTTTGGGACCGACCCCACCAATTCTGTCAGCCATCCGGCCACAACCAACGTGCCGCCGAACCTGGTGGCGTGGTGGAAGTTTGACGATGGCAGCGGCACGATCGCCACCGACTCCAGCGGCAACGGCTACAACGCCTCCGGCGGCGGGACGTGGATAAACGGCGTCGTCGGTGGAGCGATTGACCTCGGCTCCGAATACGGCGATTCGTTCGCAGCCCCAGAGACGACATGCTCCGTGATCTTCAATCAGCTTGCCGTCACGGCGTGGGTGAAGTGTTACGAGTATACGGGAGGCGGAGATTCCCAGCCGTACGTGGCGTGGAGTCGTGGCGAAGGCGACTGCGGCTTCACCTTGGAGATGGGGACCGACGCGCCAAGCAACGTGGTGTTCACGGTAGCGGGCGCAAGTTCTTCTGCGGCCACGATTCCGACGAACGTGTGGGTGCATCTGGCGGGCGTTTATGACGGATCGAATATCTACCTGTACACCAACGGCGTGTTGGTGGGGACGCCCGTGGCCCACTCGGGTTCGGTTAACCACTGTCAGCAAGAGATATTGGGCCTAGGCTACGACGACGAGTGGGAATCGTATCTCAACGGTGCCCTTGACGACGTGCGCATCTACAACCGGGCGCTGTCCAGCGATGAGGTGGCGGCGCTTTATTGCGCCGCCGCAACCGAGGAAACGCCGTGTTCAATCTCTGGGCCTGCTTTCGTCTGCGCCCAGTCTACCAGCAACAGCTACTCGGCCGCACCCGGCATGGCTTCTTACGACTGGTCGATCTCAGGCAACGGCTCAATCGTTGGCAGTACCGCTGGATCGACCGTCTCGGTTACGGCAGGCGCGGCCGATTGGTTCACGCTTTCGCTCTCTGCCACAACCAGTAACGGATGCGGCGCCCACTGTGCGACCATGGTCATAATCGACCCGCAGCCCCCTCCCGCCACTATCACAACGCCATCGACCGTAAACGCCGGTTCGGCGGGCAATATAGCTTCCGTGTCAAGCTCGCTCACGTTTGAGACGGTGTATAACTTCACCAATACTCCCGACGCGGCGCCCACGGAGGGGCCATTGGAGCAGGGCAGCGACGCCAACTTCTACGGGGTAAACGGAGGCGAGGGATACGCCAATGGCGCCGTCTATCGTGTTAGCCCGGCCGGCGTTGAGACGGTTTTGTATTCCTTTGCCAACCCGGTGCTTCCCGAGGGAGAGTTCGCGCCTCTGGCGCTGAAGCAGGGCAGTGACGGCAATTTCTATGGGACAACAACCGATGGAGGAAAACCTGATGTGGGAACTAACATGGTATTTCAAATTACCCCGCAAGGCACTCTTACCACGGTGCACACTTTCAACGAGGACTGCCACCCTTGGCCGGTCGGGAAGTTTACCCTGGGCACCGACGGCACGTTTTACGGAGTCGCCATGTGCGGCGGTACTTACGGGTATGGCATGGTGTATGCCATCACGACCGCGCGCGAATACAATTGCGTTTACAGTTTCGCTGGGGGCTCCGATGGGATCCAGCCAATGGCGGCGCCTGTGCAAGGTCCTGACGGCAATTTCTATGGCACAACCCAGTATGGCGGGACAAATACTGATCGTAATGCCAGTTATGCTGGTTGTGGCACAGTGTACCGGCTTACGCCCGGAGTCTCGGAGACCGTTCTCTACAGGTTCACGGGAGGTGTTGATGGTGACGAGCCAACTGCGCCGCTCGTGTTGGGCCGTGACGGCAATCTCTATGGCACAACCCAGTCTGGCGGGCTGACAGATTACAATCCTGAGACCGGTCTCTACGGCTATGGCACGGTGTTCCAGATCACTACGAATGGACACCTGATAACTCTGTATGCCTTCCATGGCGCGGATGGCTCTACACCGATGGGACCGCTCGTTCAGGGCGCGGATGGAGAGTTCTATGGGACCACGAAGTCTGGCGGCACGAACGATTGGGGAACGGTGTTCCGTATAAATTCAGCAGGGACTCTGACGACGCTGCATCAGTTTGACGGAGACGACGGCGCGGGTCCTCGAGGAGGTCTGGTGCTAGGGAGTGATGGCGCGTTCTATGGCACGACCTCGGTAAACGACCAGACGGAGGCGGGCACGCTATTCAGGATTGGTCCGTCAAGCGATGTGTGGTCCATCATCGGAGGCACGATTACGTCCAGCGCGAACACGCCAACGATCACTTGGTCGGCAGGGACTTCTAGTCCTGTGACGCTCTGCGTGACACAGACAACCGTCGGGGGGTGTAGTGCGGTCGCTTGCAGCAACATAACAGTTGTTTCGTCCACTGGGTCGTGGGTTACCGTGACCCTAGTACAGCCTGCAAGCAATATCACCATCCAGACCGACACGCCGTTCACGATATCCGCTACGGCCAGCGTCATGAATGCGTCTGTCACCAGCATATTTCTGTTAACCAACGGTTCGGTTCTCGCGTCGCAGTCAAGCAGCCCGTTCAATTACAATTGGACGACTCCGATCAACGCCTGCACGGTAACCGTTTGCGCCATTGCCACGGACAACCAAGGCGACACATCCCCCCAGTCCTGTGGCACGGTCACGGTGACCAACACCATTACCCCCTGCAACCCGATATCGGTGACGCTCTCACCATCGAGCACGAACGTATGCGTCGGTTCGACCGTCACCTTCACCGCGCAGCCGACCGGCAGTGGGCCGTTCACCTACACTTGGTACCAAAATAACCAGGTACTGGCCAACGAAGCGACCAATACACTTGTTTTGGACAACATCCAGCCGCAGGACGCTGGCACGATTGCCGTCACCGTAATGGGATCGTGCGCCAACGCATCTGCGAGCGCGACTCTGACCGTGGCAAGCACCCCGATCGTGAATGACCAGACGCTCGCGACCACCCGAGACGTGCCAGTGCCAATTGTGCTCTCGGGCAACGACCCCAGCACGAAATCATTGGGGTACGTCATTGTGAGCGGGCCGAATTTCGGGACGATCACTGGTGGGAGCGGATCCAACCGCATGTACTATCCCAATCAGCTATTCGTAGGGACTGACAGCTTCACCTATGAAGCGACCAACGCAACATGCCCTTCGGCACCGGCCACAGTAACCATCAGGGTGGTCGATGACTACTGGGTGGTATTCAACCAACGCGATGCCAACGAGCCAAGCATTGATGATAATGGCGATGGGGCTTGGTTCAACGGCCCAGGCGTCTTTCTCTTGATCACAAGCGTCTCCGGGGCCACCGGGACGGTTTCATACGTCTACAACGATAACAACGGGGCTACAACCAACCAGTATTTCTCGGTCGGTCCGGGGGCCGTCACACAGGTTCCCGTGTTCCTTGGCTTGGCAGGCAATTACGCAAATACGAACCTCCTTGAGCCGAAGGGGATTCACGTTGTGGCGAATAGCCCCATATCGGTATACGGCTTGTACGACTATTTCGGAGCCTCGGGCGCGTTCACCCCCTACGCAACAACGCTTCTCGGAACAAACTACTGCGTGGATATCCCACCCTTCTACGATCAAAGCTGCGCTGTCATGGCTGTCGAGGATAACACCACGGTCATCGTGGGGTTTTCTGACACCGCTTGGTGTTTCCTGGTGGATTATTGGGCTATTGCGGAAGGGGGGACGTATTCATATGACTCTCGATTCATTACAAACACGCTTAATCAAGGGGAATCCTTCCTCATTGAATATCCCTTCAAGTACCCGTGCGACAATCCAGACAGTTCTATAGGCGATCTGTCGGGCACGTTCATCCGATCCGATAAACCGATTGCCGTCAATGCGGGACTACAGGCAGGCGGCTTTGGCTTGTGCGATAGCGGTGATCCCACCTATATGCAACAGCAAGTGCCGATTGAATCATGGGGTGTGCTCGTGCCCGCCGTTCCGATGGTTGATCCATCCGGCAAGCCAACCATGTATCGGGTGATGGCCGCCAACAACAATACACATGTCTCGACCAACGGTATTCCGCTCGCCACACTAGCAGCAGGATCCTACGCGGACCTTTCGAATCAGGCTCCACTTCTGTTTCAGGCCGACCAACCCATTCAGGTCATGAAATACTCTGTGCCAGCGGACACAGATGGAATCGGCGTCTCTAGCTCCTCTGCAGACGGTCGATATGGCGGCACTGGTTCGGCGTCGACCATGGAGATGCCCGTCGACAGGTATCTCACCTCATACACGATTGCCATCCCGTCGGTAGTGACAACGAACTTCTTTTCGGCTGATATAGCGAAGTACGGGCTGTCTGCTTTGTGGCCGCTGGGCCTGAATACGTTTGCTCCGAATTTCATCAATATCGTCGCCGAGCAATATGGCCCCCTGCCGTTCATTGATGGCAAGCAGGTTCCCGCCAACCGGTTCGCCCCAATCGGGAACAGCGGGTTCTGGGGTGCGCAAATTCCGGTTACCGCAGGCGCGCATACAATCACCAGTTCCCGCCCCATTGGCGTCCAGGTTTATGGTTACGGTTATGATTATGATGACAAGTGCGCCTTTTACGGCGGGCCATCGACTCCCTATCACACTGGTAACGGTTACGCCTACAATGGAGGAATGGGTAAATCCTCATCGGCAACGCTCTTCGCGGTTGCCGACGCCACGAATGCCGCGTTGAACACGGCTGTGACCATCAATGTGCTCGCCAATGACCTCTACTCGAACATCACTTCGGTTGGGGTGAGTCTCGTTTCCGGCAGCGGGCCATCTCACGGCAGCGTCAGCGTGAATGCAGACAAGACCATCACCTACACACCCACAAATGGGTTCAGCGGGACCGACCAATTCATGTATCAAATACAGGAAAACGGAAACACGTCCACAGCACCAGTGACGATCTGGGTCAACAATCACGCACCAGTGGCCAACGATGTTGCAGCCACCGTATGCACAGGACCGACTGTGATCAATGTCTTGAGCCCGGGTAATGATTCTGATCCCGATGGCGATGCACTCAACGTGATTGCGGTTGGCAATCCGTCTCGTGGGACCGCCGTGGTCAATGCCGACAGCACCGTCACGTATAACACGGGAACGACCAGCGGTTCAGACAGTTTCACGTACACGATCTCCGATGAGCGCGGCGGCGTCGCCAGCGCCACAGTTTATGTGGAATTGGCCGGGGTCGTGACCAATGCGGGCACGGAGACACTCTGCGGTCTTAAACCCAAGACGATCAATGTCTTTAACCACGTGACGGCGCCTTCCGGGGCGACATTGACCCTCGATTCCTTTACAAAGGGAGCGTACGGAACTGTCACCAACACCGGTGCCGGGAATGTTGTCTATGCGCCCGGTCCGGGGTTCTTGGGCTCGGACCAATTCAACTATACCGTGGATGACGGCACATGCACCGCCACGGGCACGATCCTGGTGCAGTTGGACATGAACGGGTGTGGAACAAACCTGATGCTCACCGGCGACTCGAGTTGCCAAGCCCAGGTCCCCAACCTACTAGGAACGTGCGGCTTCTACACGCAGCAGACTCCGGCACCGAATACGTTCGCTTCTGGCACAACGAACCTGATCCTTACAGCGCCTGACGGTTCAACATGCACGGGGAGAATAGTTGTCGTATGCCCGAGTGGCGACCCGGTTGCGATAATTAACTCGCCCACGATTACTACTGATAAAGCCGGTGTCGACGAGATGCAGACGATAACAAACGGCCTCCTTCCTGTCACAGGGTCAGCGTATCTGGAGGAGGGAGCAACGTTTTCCAATGCGCAGTACCAGTTGACGGTCTACAAGTGGACGGATGGCAGCTTAGTTTCTGACTCCGGCTGGCTCTCTGGTAACATCCAGAATGGACTGCTCGGAACAAATGACCTCACAGCCGTGCCCAACGGAATATACAGTCTGAAATTGATCGTCCAGGACGGTAACGGCGACCAGACCACAGAAGACGACGTGACCTTCATCCTCAACACCAATCTCAAGGTCGGCCAGTTCAGTTTCAGCCAGCAGGACATGGCCTTTCCCGTCGGCGGCATGCCATTCACCCTGACGCGCACCTACAACTCCTTCAACATGGCGAGCGCTAGCGACTTTGGTTACGGTTGGACGTACACTATCGACTCCGCCCAGCCGCAAATCAACGAAACCCGTGTAGTCCGAAGCAGCTATGAGGGAGTCAACTTCAGCATGCGCACCGGCGGCGGATACGATGTTACGGTTACGCTCCCCAACGGACAGCAGGAGACGTTTGCTTTCTATTTGGATGGTGGCAACAATGCAAAATGGAGAGCGCCAGTCGATTCGTACGACCAACTGACTCTCTCTGACCCAGCTTCCGGTAAGCTAGATGTGAACCTATTAGGGACGTATTGGGACGGAACGGACCCTGCTACGCCACTCACGTCATATGATTTTCCTGGATTTGTCTTAACAACCAGAGATAAGACACAGTACATCTTCACGCGGCAGGATTTTCAGTGGCTCCATCTCGGAAGCGATACTGGTCCCGAGGTTCATGCTTGGGGTCCGTTATATTTAGGTTCCATTGTCGACCCCAAGGGCAACACGATTACGATCATGCACCCGCCAATGGATTCTCCGGACCAGTCTCTGAACCCTGTCGGGACCATCACCTACTCGGGTCCTGCCAACAACACCGAGCGGTCACTGATATTCCATCACGGTAATCCCGACCACTTCAATTACATCACGTCCATTGACGATCCAAACACTGTGGGCACGGGCGTGCCGGCGGCAATCTATTTGTACGATGGGGTGGGGCGGCTGACTACTGCAAGCAATCTGGTTGACGGCACGGTCAGCCCACCGGTGTATCGGGGCACATCGTACATCTATTTGGATCGGAATGACGACGTTGCGCACGATTATATCACACAAATTGTTGATTCGAGCGGCAATCGGCCTATTGAGAACTTGTACGACGACAGCGGCCGGCTGATCGCCATTGTGGATGCGTTTGGCCACACCAACAGCTTCAACCACAACACTGCCGCGCAGACAGAGACGGTGACCGACCGGCTGGGCAATCAGACGGTCAATTTCTACGACACACGCGGCAATATCACGGAGACGATCGACCCGTTGGGCCACGTCACCGCCAGGACGTATGACGGCAACAACAACCTGTTGAGCGAGAGCAATGCGGTCGGCGCCACGTATTACGCATACGACGGCAACGGAAATCAAACGAACGTCATCGATGCGCTCGGTCACACTACCAGCTTCACCTATGACGGCAATGGGAACATGCTGACTCAGACCGATGCGTTGAACCGGGTCACGATCAATACCTACGACAGCAACAACAATCTTTGGACCACCACCGATCCCCTCGGCAATGTCACGAGCAACTGGTACGACAATGCGGGAAATCGTACCGACGAGTACCAGATGAATAATAGCGGCACGATCCTGACCCACACCCATTACACCTACGATCCGTCCGGTGATCTGCGCACTGTGACCGATCCACTCGGCCACGTCACCACGTACCTGTACGACGCGAATGGCAACCAGACGACTCAACAGGTCATACGCACGCTGCTCAATGGCGGCACGGTGACGTTGACCACCCAGAACATCTACGATGGCCAGAACCGCCTGATGGCGACGATTGATCCGTTGGGCTACACGAACCAGACCATCTACAGCCCCAATGGCAAAGTGGGTCAAGCCATCGACAAACTGGGGCGGATCACCAGCTACACCTACGACCCCATGGGACAACTGATTGAGGTTGATTACCCCGACTTGACGTCAGAGACATATGGGTACGACCCCGACGGCCATCGCACGTCGACAATCGACCGTGCCGGGCGCACGACGAGGATCACCTACGACGCCGATGGCCAGCAGATTCTGACGATCTATCCCGATGGCGCCACGGTCAGCAACACCTATGACGCGGTGGGCCGGCTCGTGGCGACGACCGATGCCCGCACGAACACGACGGCCTATGTGTACGATGCAGCAGGGAGACGTGTCGTGGTGACAAACGCCTTTGGCACGTCTGCGCAGCAGGTCACGCTGTCCTTCTACGACGCCGTCGGCAATCTGGTCACCAACATCGACGCGAAGAACAATGTGACCGCGTATTTCTACGACAGCCTCAACCGGCAGACAACGAATTTGTTGGCCGATGGGACGACGCAGATTACCGTTTACGACACGCTGGGCCGCCGCGTCATGTCCATCGATCAAGCGAGCATCACCAATCAATTCGGCTACGACCTACTGGGTCGGTTGACTTCGGTGACGAACGCGCTGAATAAGGTGACGAGCTACTTCTACGATGACCTCGGGAATTTGACCAACCAGGTGGATGCACGGCTTAACGCCACTGGTTTCGGCTATGACGAAGTGGGCCGGCGAATCTGGCGTAAACTGCCGATGGGGATGATCGAGACCAACTCTTACGACGCCGTGGGCAATCTGGTGGCCAACATCGACTTTAACGGCCGCACCAACACGTTCCAATACGACTCGATGAATCGGCTCGTGCAGAAGACCCCCGACATCTATTTCGATCAGCAGCCGATCACGTTCACGTATACGCTGACCGGCCAGCGCAGCAACATGGTCGATAATCTGGGCACCACGACATACACGTATGATTCGCGCGACCGATTGCTGACCGAGACCACACCCGTCGGCACGCTGGCCTACGCGTATGACTACAATGGGAATGTGACCAGCATTCAGTCTTCCACTGCGAATGGGACTGCAGTAAATTACCAGTACGACAAACTGAACCGGTTGATGAATGTCATCGACGCACGATTGAACGGGAGCCAGACCACGAAGTACGGCTACGACACGAACGGCAACCTCCAAAGCTATGTGTATCCGAACGGCGTCACGAACCTCTACGCCTACGACAAACTCAACCGCCTGACCAATCTGGTGTGGAAGCTCAACGGTAACACGCTGGCGAACTTCGGCTACTGGGTTGGCAAAGCCGGCAACCGCACGAACTGCGCGGAGATGGTGAACGGCACCGTCCGCACCAATTCATGGGCCTATGACAGTCTGTATCGATTGACGACAGAAACGATCAGCGGTATGGGCTCACTCAGCTATGTGTACGATCCGGTCGGGAACCGGACGAGCCGTTCCTCCCATGTCTCGGGCATACCGACGACGACGTACTCTTACGACGCCAATGACCGATTGCAGACGGACACCTACGACCAAAACGGGAACACGACGGCGTCCGGCGGAAACTCGTACCGATACAATTTCGAGAACCGTCTGGTGGAGTTTGGCGACCGCGGCGCGGTCATCACCTACGACGGAGACGGCAATCGCGTCAGCGAAGAAGTCGGGGAGACAACGACGTTCTATCTGGTGGACAGCCGCAACCCGAGCGGGTATCCGCAGGTGCTGGAGGAACTGCAATCGGTCAGTCAGGGTCCGACGAATCTGTATCGCGCCTACACCTACGGTCTGGGTCTCATCAACCAGCGACAACCCGGTGTCAGCACCAACTTCTTCGTGTACGACGGCCGTGGCTCGACGCGCCTGCTGACCGACAATACCACGAACATCGTCAACGTCTTCGCCTACGACGCCTACGGCACCCTGATCGCGTCCAACGGCCCGCCACAAACCGCGCATCTCTACTGCGCCGAGCCGCTGGATTCCAACTTCGGTCTCTACTACAACCGCGCCCGCTACCTGAACACGGGCACGGGCCGGTTCTGGACGAGGGATACGTACGAAGGGGATCAGGAAGACCCACGGAGTTTGCACAAGTACTTGTACGCGCAGGATGATCCCGTAAATCGCATTGACCCATTCGGTCTGGATTCTTACTTGGTGCTCTATGGGCAGGCTGGGGGTGGGGCCGAGTTCGATGCGGCAGCGGAGACGGAAGCGAATAGGCTTAAGGTCCATCTTAAGCCCGGCGACGCGGTGGTTCTGCAGAAAACCACGACCTTTGACGCCGTCGACGCCGCACTCAGCGACAACAAGAACATCCGCTCGGTATATATATTTACTCACGCTGCCCCAAATTTTCTGTGCCTCGGCTACGATATTCAAGATAAGACAAGCAACATATCGGAAAACGGGGGCTATGTAAAATGGACCTATTGGGACAGCTTTTGGAATTGGCCTTGGAACTGGTGGACGAGTCAGCAGGTTCCAACTAGTAGCTGGAAGGAACTTGACAGAAGCAACTGCATGTCTGGAGGCGACTTAGTCATTCGTGGATGCAATAGTGGTTACATTGCAAGGGGTATGGGCATCTACCTGTTTAACAAACCTGGGAGGGGTACCTACGGCTTTGGCTATGTGGTTAAGCGGGGGGGATCGACGTATGTGCTTACTCAGACGGAGATCGTTGCCTTCGATGAGAGTGAGGGACTGTGCATACCATATTAGGAGCCGGACAACTGTGGTGAACGGCGCGACACAGGGTATTTCTGAAAGGCGGGTTCGCTCTGGAGGTGGATCGTGAAGTCACTTGTAAGGATTGGGATGGCTCTGGCAGCACTGGCTGTGGTGGGGCTCCTCTGCATTGCATATCGCTATCGGGCCGAACATTACGGAATTGTGCACGAAGTATTTCTGACGGATGCCGAAGCGCGTACGCTTGTGTTGCACGGTGCGGTGTGCTACTCGAACCGGGAATTGAGCGACGCTGTTACATCGACTACGCTGTTGAGCCGGGCGGGTATGGACGCTTTCGATTTGGACGAACGACACCTTATCGCCTGCATCATCCCGAATTATACTATTGAGAAAGTCGTGGGGCGCGATGATTTTGGTCTGATCATTCTCAAAAGGAGTACGACGCCCGGCGTCACGTTTGCAGTCGTCAGAGGCACGAAGAGATTGCTCCAATTTAATTATCCGAAAAGTGCCAACCAGTAGCTGTTACGGCCCGAAATGGCATCAAGGTGCCAACCGAAGGCAGGCGCGATGCCGGCTACGACGATGAGTAGTTTCAGATACGGTTCAGCGGCGAACTTGGCGAGGAAGCGGATTGAGTAGGCAATCCAGAATAACAGAACGGTTTGGCGGAGACTTGCCGGAGCGCACGGTTCGGAAGCGAAGGCGCTGGAAGGGAGTGTCTTCGGCCCTGGGAGTCTTCCTGCTCGCTTTTGTGGTCGTCTCTATTTGCGCAATTCCTATTGCCCTACCGGGTGGCGCCAATGCATCGGAGTCCCTGCCGGCACCAAACTCCAAAACCACGCCAGAGGAACAGGCATTTTCCGGCAAAGCGGAATTCGGCCAGTTTCCGCCATCCACCGAAGCCGACCGCGAATTGGAGAAGATGCTTCATGGGAAGGACGAGAACATAGATCTGGCATTAGCCAACTGGCTGATGGTCGCGGACATTCCGCAGTTTGGCGACATGACACGCGAGGCCTATTTCGCGCAGTTGGACGCAATGACGGAGCACGTGCGCCAGGACATGGCGAGGATGCAAAAGAGTGGATGGCACGGCACGAACGCGAATGACCCTGACACGCGGTGTTGCAGATTTTGCAGCGCTATCATCATGCTGCGGTTCGCCTATCGCGAGGAGTTCCGGCAAGAAGACTTAACGTCTGTGCAGATGAAGGCGCTGTATGCCGACGCCGACAACATCTTCCTGGCCGGCTTGCTCCGCACCCGGCGCGGCTCGTGCGTTTCCATGCCGCTGATTTACCTTGTCATTGGCCAACGGTTGGGGCTACCCGTCCATCTCGTGACTCTCGGCAAACATTACTTCATCCGCTGGGAAGAACCAGGCTACCGGATGAACATCGAAACGACCAGCGTCGAAAAGATTGCCATGACGCCAGACGACTCCGTTTACCTCGATGTGGAAGGGATGACGCGCGACCGGTTAACGGGAAACCAACTGCGGAATCTCACCAATCGCGAAGTGGTGAGCAATCTCTTCTTCACGCGCTCGGCGTATTGGGCCACGAAAGGCCCAGAGCACACAGCGCAGCAATGTGCCGACCTTTCTCGCGCACGTCAATTGGCACCTGACGACCCAGCGATCAAGGCGACACAACAAGCTGTTTTCAATTCATACGGGATCGAACCTGAAAACACGTCCATTAACATCAGCCCGAAGCTGTTGGTAGGAGTTCACCATGAGTAGACGAACCGTCTTTGTCGCCTTGTTGACGATGATGCTTTTTCTCGCGCCGGGCGTATCGCTTGGGCGATGGATGAACGCCAACACGGGCCGCTTTCAAACGATGGACTCGTATGAAGGGGATCAGGAAGATCCCCCGAGTCTGCACAGGTACATGTATGTGCGCGACAATCCGATCGGCAACCGTGATCCAAGCGGACGTGATGCCAACGAGTCAATCACAGTAGGGAATCTGGATTGTGCTCCGGATTCCTTCGCGCTTCCGTTGATATCGGCGTCCCTGAGGTCATCGAAGGGTACAGGAGGCCCCGACGTTACTCAAACCCTCAGAACCACACTTTACGAAGTACAGATGGCCTTTTGGGGATGGGCTCCCTATCAAAAGGCAATTGCCGCCGAGCAGCTTACGACTTTCCCCGGCTGGTGGTCGGCTCCTAGCGGATTTCTCAGGGCTTGGGATATCGTACCGCTGTGCGTACTGGGAGAGGAGCTTGCGAATTTAATCCCAAGCAACAACGGCAGGTGGCTGGAGTGCGGTGTTCCACCTTGGGATTACACGGTGGCCGTAAATGGAAAATGCTACTTTGCTGGGTCTGTCAACTATGCTCAATGGGGCGCAATGTTCAAGGCGATACATGAGTATTATGTTTCAATAGACTCTCCCGAAGCCGATTGTTACAGCTTAGGCCGCGCGCAAACCTTGGCCAGATGGTTTAAGTCGGCATTTCATGGAGATCAGGGGGAGACCGCCCGAGAAGCGGTCGACTTTGTTGCCTACGGGTATAATGGGTCCTTCCCGACGCACAGCTTGTTCTGCCATCCATCGAGTGAGGCGTGCAAGGCTCACGATTTTGACTGGGTGTGGGAGCCATACCAACCAAGGAAGGAAGAATAGCGTGAGGATGATCGCCAAGTTGCACCGTGAGGAGGTGATATGAGCAGACGCAAGGTGCGCTTTGGGGTCGCCTTGATCGCTCTAGTGGTTCTGGTTGTAATGGCAGCCTATAGACTGTCGCCGACCTATTACGGTTTTATGATGCACAGTCAGCAGTATTACGCAGAGATCGCAACCGCCTGCGACCATTTAATTGAGACGACACCGTACAGCACCACTAACACGGTTGGACGATGGCCTCCTGGCGTTACAGTGCTCAGGGGCGATGCTAAATCGTTGCCGCCTGCTATAAGGCAGCTTCATGCGGATAAGGTGCTGGTTGGAACGAACCGCGTAGCGATTGCTATAGGGGTTTCAAGACTCGGGTACGGCATCGTCTGGGAACGAAGTCCGTATGACAACACGGGCAAGAGATGGGACTTGGCGACGGCGGCTGAAGGCTTGCGGAGGGTCGTATACTCTAGGAACAAAGCCGAAGCTGCCAGCCAATAGCAAGCGGGATGCCGGCTACAGCAGGGAGTGATTTCCGGATGCAGCTTCTCGCTGGCCAGAGGGCCAGCTTACCATCCAAACGCTTCAACACACGGGCCGCCCACATCCAGTGCTTGTCCCCCATCAACCTCGGGCAACTCCGAAGGTGTTCGCGAACAGGCACACGGGCCTATAAGAAAAAAAGCCAGCGCTAAAATAGCCGCTGGCTCTGAGTGACTACGGAACGGTCACCAAGGTATCTTCTGCCTGCCGCTTGTCGCCCAGACAGACCGGCAGATAATCGCACCACGTGCACCACATCCCGGACCGCTTGTAGAAGTGCCCGTTTGTGATCTCGCGAGCGACGTACCCAACTTTGGCGAGGTACTCAGCAAGCTGGTCGCCCGTGCGCCGGGTCGGGTACCAGAGAATCTGCGGTTCCTTGGTTTTGACTAGGACCCAGAGCGCTGATCGCTCGACCTGCGGTTTGGCCAGTTTGTAGGCGGTGAGCTGGTCGGACATGGCAGCCTCATGGCCGTCAGGAGACGACCCCATCGTTTTGAAGTCCGCGACGGTGTTCTCGCCTTCGACTTCCGCCTCCAGGTCGATCACACCAACAAACGGCAGATCGAGGCTGGTGATCGACAGCGTGAAGCGCTGCTCGACGGCTCTGATATGGCGAATCTTCGGCAGTTCCTCGATGGCGAATTTGGTGATTAGCCGCTCACCACAGACTCTGAGCTTGTCCCAGGAATCCCGCTGGTTGAACCCCAGCGGCACGTCCTTCAACATGCCCCAGCTTTCCGTAAACCACTTGACTGGATCGCCTTTCTTCCCGACCAGTATTGCCAGCGATTGGTGTGTGATCGAGCCGAACACCAACGTCGCCGGCGGCACCTTGGGCCGCAGCCGCTCGTTGTAGTACAAGCGGTATTGCTCCGGGCATGTCAGGTAACGGCTGATGCGCGAATGCGACATGTACCGCGTTACGCCGTTTACCGGTTCATCGCGGTCGCGAAGGAGTGACGCAATCATGGCTTTACGCCCTCACGGAGGCTGCAGTTGGCGGCGGATATACCCGATCGATGTTGGTGAATCTGCCGCTCTGCTTCGTGACCACGCGACACGGAAGATTCAATGTGAGCCCGGCTGCGATACGACCCGCAAGCGGTGGGTATCCCGCAGCGGCAATCGTCTCGCCCAACTGCTTCTCGGTGCCGAAGAGCTTCAACACCTTGTCGCCGACCATGATGCTCAGGTACTGACCCACACCACGTTTGGTAGGCATGGATGCAACCCCGAGCAACGTGCCCGGCACCGCATCGGCCGGTACGTCACCGTTGCCATTTCCATTGCTCCCGTGCGGCTCGCTGCCGTTCTTGCCATGCGGGCTTCCGTTAGCGCTAGTACGACCGTTGCCGTTGGCTTTGAGGAAGTGGGCTGCGATATCGCTTTGGAGCGCGATGATCACAGCGGCCAATCCTTGGATGCCTGCGGTTGGTGCTGCCGATCCGATCGGACAAGAGAACTCGATGGACAATGCATCGATTCGGCCATCCGGGCTGACGCTCCGCTTGAGGAGCATCGTGATGCCCTTGCCGTTGCGTCCGCGTGGCTGTTTCCCGTTCCCGTTTCCGTTCTTGCCGTTGTGCGATGGCGGCTCGACGGAATCGCCGTTCCCTGCGGGTGCCGGTGAGGCAGTACCACCGGCTTCGGCTTTCAAACGAGGGGCTTCCTTGAGCACGGCTTGGATGTGTTCGCACACCCAGCCGGGAGGAGCGTCCGGATGCATGAACTCCGGACAGGTGCACATCGGGTCATTCGGAATACCCGTGACGATGTACTGCCTGTCGGGAGTGAGCGGCGAACAGACGCGAAACGCACCCGCTTCGCCCTTGGCGATAATGAACGTCTTCTTCTGTTCCAACCGGTTCGTAGGTTGACTGCTTTCTGCGACTTTCATGAGTACGATCCTTTCTGTGGATACGTGGTTGTGGTTTGTTGCGGCGTCGGGAAGCGACTTCTCCACGGCTTGGTTGACCCAGGCGGTCATGTGGAGACCCGCTTGCTTGGCCGCCCGGTAGACGCGAGGAATCAAATCCTCGCGGATCTTCGGGCTGTACATGGGACTTCTCCTTTGTGACTTACATGTTGGAAAAGACCTGGTTCTGCGGAGAAGTCTACCGGGCCACAGGAGGCGCAAAAGGGGGGCAAATCTGCCGAAAGCGGCAAGTCAGCACTTCTTGTCGTGAGCGTTACCCGAGCGACAATGACCCTATGCCCACATCAGACGACCAGCGCGTGACGTATATCGCTCAGGTGGATTTTCGGAATGACAGGAGGGTTTTTGGCATCCGCCGCAAAGACCGCAGGAGCCACATCTACATCGTGGGGAAAACCGGCACCGGAAAATCCACCTTGCTCGCCAACATGATTCGGCAGGACATCGAAAACGGGGAAGGGTTGGCCGTGTTCGACCCCCACGGGGACCTGGTGGAAAGGGCGCTACGCTTCGTGCCCGCCAGTCGCAAGAACGACCTCATCCACTTCAACGTGCCGGATACGGATCTGCCGCTCAGCTTCAACCCGCTCCAGCACGTGCCCCCTGCTGAGCGAGCACTAGCGGCGTCCGACCTTGTGGATGTGTTCAAGAAAATCTGGGTGGAATTCTGGGGACCCCGGCTAGAGCACATTCTACGCAACACCATCTTGGCCCTGCTCGATCAGCCAGAGCCGACGCTGTCCGACATCCAGCGGCTGCTCACTGACCGCGCCTACCGCCGTGATGTGACGCTGCATCTTCCCAACAAAGAAGTCCGGGAATTCTGGCTGCGGGAGTATGAGGGCTACCCAGAGCGGTTCCGGGCTGAGGCCATCGCGCCCATCCAGAACAAAATCGGCGCGTTCCTGTCGAACCCGCTCCTCTCGCGGATTCTCACTTCGCCCGGCAGTCCTCTCGACCTGCGCACCGTGATGGACGACGGCAAGATTCTCCTGGTCAACCTTGCCAAAGGAAAGATTGGGGAAGACACCGCCTCGCTTCTGGGCGCGCTTCTGGTCGCTCGCTTGGGCCGCACGGCACTGCGGCGGGCGGACATGCCCGAGGCCGACCGCCGTGATTTTCACCTCTACCTGGACGAATTCCAGACCTTCAGCACGGCCAGCCTTGCCAACATGCTCTCTGAATTGCGCAAATACCGCCTCAACCTAGTCTTGGCGCACCAGTTCCTGGGCCAGCTTGATCCGCTGATACGCGATGCCATCTTGGGCAATGCGGGCACAGTGATCGCCTTCCGACTCGGGGCCGTAGATGCGGAAGTCATGGAAAAGGAGTTCTACCCGGAGTTCACGGCGATCGACTTGGTGAACCTGCCGAACTACCACGTCTACCTGAAGCTCATGGTGGACGGCGTAGTGACGAAGCCGTTTAGCGCGGTGACGGTGGGGATGGGCCAACTTTAGCACATGAACCGTGACTTCGGCCAATGCCCTCGCGCAGCAATAGAACGGAAAGAGGATGCAGCAAACACACAGAGAGGGGGATAAGGATGAAGTGGTGAGTGTCAAATGGCAGGTGTAGCGTTGGATTGATACAGTCCCGCCTCGAAGCGCGTAATAGCAGGAAGTGAGGATACGAAGTGTGCACGAGCAGAACTCGATAGGCAACTGCCGATTGACATTGACAACGTCAGTGCGACGTTCATAATGGGTGTATGTTCTGGGGGCACAATTCTGGGAGAAAGCGTGCCTGGGTAATTGGTGTAGTCTGTTTTGTTTTGCTTGGGGCAGCCGGCCTATCGGTGGCGGGCATTCCTCTTCGTACTGATGACGACGATAGATGGAAGCCACAGATCTCTTGGAATCCGAAGAGCGTCGTCCAAAGCGCGTCGGCTGGCTCCAGCACTAACGTAACGGTGAGTCTCACGGCGTTACATGACCTTAAGAACGTTTGCCTCAGAGTGTCCCGAAAATTGGACGGCATGGTGCAGGTAAACCCAACGAATTTCCCAAGCCTGACAAAAGGTCAAACCGTCCAAATTGCCGTGAACCTGGATCCTCTACCCACGTTTCCTCCGTCAACAGTGGATGGTTTGATCTTGGTTAGAGCGCGGGATGCCTTGGAAGATCATGAGCCGTTGTGGCAACGAGAAGATTGGAGGGATTGTCCGTTTTACGGTGATTATGTGGACAACATCTCTCCACCGCTTCAGGTACGCGCCACAGTCACTTGGGCAGCGTTTAGCGACACCAACACGGGCGTCCAACTTTCTTACCCTGATTTTGGGCTTGCGTCAAAGGTAGACGTGATTCCCGCGTCCGCAGGTGGGACAAGGTTGGAAGTCAGTTTCCGAGCGGCAAGCAGTTCCAATTTCGCGAGCGGGTTTGATGTCATTCTTTTCCAAAACACCAACCATCTGAGCCTTTCGGATTGGTTCCATCAGAATGTCGACCCGGACGGGAGCCTGATATCGGGCGGGGCCTTTACGGAGACGACATTATCTAGCGGGCTAGACGCGCTTGTGGTGTCCGGCCCGGTTCCAGAGGACGTCGGGCCAGTTATGGCGATCTACAGCATTTCCGCGTCGGGAAGTACCGCAATCTGCATGACTCCGTCACAAGACAATCAATTCGACCTGTACGGTCTTTCGCCGGAACAGGTTAATCAAATGCTCCGCGAAGTTCTAACGAATCTCAAGGTCCCTTGAAGGAGACATGAGAAAAACACTCTTCGCCACGCTACTCTCGGCGCAGTTATTTGTCTGCTGGCTAGGAGACGTATCGGGGCAACCTCCGCCATGTGGTTCTGTGCTGGCGACGTATCGTGGAGTTACGACTCAATCAAATGGGCAGGATCAGTTCACGGACAATTCGTGTTTGGGTCGGGGAATCTATGGCCTGCAATTTCAGTGCGTCGAGTACGTCAAACGATTCTACTCGCAAGCTCTGTCAGTTGACACGTCGCAGTGGTCGGGGGATGCAATTGACTACTTTGCAACAGCCTCAGACAAGGGCCTAATTGCCTTTTCCAACGGCGGTGGAGTTGCGCCAGCGGCGGATGACATTCTCGTTTTCGATAGCAGTGGCACCCTCGGTCATGTGGCAATTGTTACCAGCGTGACTGCGGATGCGGTGACATTCATTGAGCAGAATTGGTCCTACACAGGAGTGGCTAGCCTTACCCTAAACTACCAAAACGGCACGTACACGATTGCAGACAGGATTACCGGTAAGGGAAGGAAATTTCATGTCCTGGGCTGGTTGAGGGTGCCCCCGAAGGAGATTGTCTTGCAGCCTGGACCGGTGGATGGAAAGGATATCTGGGTGACTTCCGTGTACTCTTACGCCACCTGTTCTGGTTCATATCCCGGCGGGGGCTTATACGACTCCGAATTGCGGGTGGGCGGCTGGGGTGATCTTTATTACGCACTGCTGCAATTCGATCTGGGCGGGCTCCCGGCGCACGCAAGCTCGGTATCGCTACAAATGTACTGCTTCTCTGACAACGGGGGAACTGTCACACCGATGTATATTGACCGCATCACGCAATTTTGGTGGGACTGGCAAACCACAGGGACCGGGTGCGATCACGAGAGATTATGGTGGGCAGACAGGCCAAACACGGTACAGTGGACTGCGGTCACGCTCCCAGCGCCGATCGTGGGACAGTGGTATACTGTGGACATCACTGACCTCTACAATGCCTGGCAAAGCGGCCAATATCCGAATTACGGACTGCAACTGCGTCCGGTCTCGAATGACAATAATTTCGACTTCTTCTACAGTTCTCGCTATATGGACGACTCTACACTCCGTCCGAAGCTCGTAATACGACAGTGAATGACGGTGCGAAGCCGACCTGTTGTCCTACACAGTCTGTGACAAGTTGTTACGAGGGTTCTCCATTATGCATGGGCGTTCCCCCATCTGCGTTCTACCGGACTTGACGAACTCACCACTCACCCACCCAACTCAGAAAAAGTGACACCCGAAGAATATGACGATACCCTGACGTATGTGTCGGCTCAGTTGCCGGTTGTCCTTTTCCCGCGCCTTCGGCGTTTTCCTGCCACCTCCCAGCTGGGTCAACAACAGACGCACGAGGCCCACACCGACGACCGCTCCTATGGTGTCGGCTCATGCCCGAGCCAGTCGATGATTCGTGGTCTAAGCCAGCTTGCGGGCGGATAATGTCCCTGTTCCCAGTTGACAATGGTCATGGGATCGACGCCAAACAGCTTTGCCAGGTCGCTCTGAAACAAGTGCAGCTCCAGTCGCCGCTTCTTGATATGCTCCCCAATGGTTCGTGGACATTTCGGGATGCGCTGTGTACACTTCCACTTGTACGGATATGGCTTTCGTAACATCTTGATGGTGAACGTCCAAGATGGCAATGCAGCCTTGCCCCTGCGGGTTTTACGGTGATCCGAAGCGCGAGTGCCGGTGCTCGCCGAACATGATCATGAAGTACCGGAACAAGATTTCCGGGCCGTTGCTCGACCGCATCGACATCCATGTCGAGGTGCCGTCGGTGAAATACAAGGAGATGGCCGGCGAGGCCACGGGAGAGATGTCGGACAAGATTCGGACGCGGGTGGAAGCGGCGCGGGCGGTGCAGCGCGAGCGGTTTCAGAAGACCAACGCGCGGATGTCGCCGAAAGAGATCAAGGAGTTCTGCAAGCTCGATGAGGAATGCCAGCACTTGTTGAAGATGGCGATGACGGAATTGAACCTGAGCGCCCGCGCGTACGACCGCATCCTGAAGGTGTCACGGACCATCGCCGATCTTGATGCCGCCGCGCAAATCCAGTCCCAACACATCTCCGAAGCCATTCAGTACCGCACGCTGGACCGCCAGTTGTGGGTGTAAAAGGGAGCCATATGGCTCGCCAAGAGGCTCGCCGTCCCTTCGAGACAGTTCTTCGCGATTTTTGAATCCAAAACCAGGCGTGGATGCGTCAGACTGGGAAACAAGCGGAGGAGCGTATGACGAAGACATTTCGATTTGCCAAGTGCGTTACTGGGACTGTGATCGCGGCGGCGATGATTTTCTGGGCGCAGCCGGCGCGGGCGGGTTTTGATGTGGAGGGCCCGATGGCCCTTTTGATCCCGATCATGGGCATCATTTGCACGTTTGGAATGCCGGTGGCGATTATTGCGATCATTTTCTATTCCCACCATCGCCGTAACAAACAGACGCAGGAAACCATCCGGGCGATGATTGAAAAGGGCATGCCGGTCACGCCCGAATTGGTGGCCGAATTGAAGAGGCGTGGGCCGTATGGCAGCAGTGCGGCGCCATGGACGCGCAGCAGCGGTCTGTTCCCCGGGCTGGTGTTGGCGGGAATCGGAACAGCACTGCTGATTACGAGTTCCCATCACAGGACGGGCGGGTGGATTGTGTTGTTCATTGGCATCGCCTTCTTGGTGGCATGGCTGGTCGAAGGTCGAAACCGGAATCAGAACAACCCACAACCGCCCAAACTGTAACGCGCGCCCGTGACGGATGCCGATCTCATCGCCCGGGTCCTGTCGCGCGAGGACCAGCACGCCTTCGCCGAACTGGTGCGGCGTTACCAGTCGCCGGTGCGGGCGTTCCTGGCGCGGATGACGCGCGGGGACACGCATTTGGCGGACGACCTCGCGCAGGAGACGTTTGTGAAGGCCTGGAAGAAACTGGATACGTATCGCGGCGGGTCGAAGTTTTCGACCTGGCTGTTCGGGATCGCCGTCAACGAGTTTCGCGATGTGGCGCGCCAAAGGAAGGAACTCTCGCTGGAAGAGATCGATCAGGTCGCACCAGAAGAGAACCAGTCCGCCGCCGACACCCGGAGCCAGTTGCGTCTGGATTTGACGGAAGCGTTGAAACGGTTACATTCTGGGGAGCGGGCGGCGATCGTGCTCTGCTGCCAGAACGGCCTGACGCATGAAGAGGCGGCGCAGGCGTTGGAGTGTCCGCTCGGCACGGTCAAGACGAATGTCATGCGCGGCAAAGAGAAATTGAAGCGGTGGTTGCTCGGATATCAGGATTATGAACCAGCCTGAAACAACTGATCCGGTCGAGAGGCTTCTGCAAGAGCAGAACCAGTATGTAAACGACGACGGATTTACGGCGCGCGTCGTGGCGGCGCTGCCGCGTCGGCGGCGGACATGGCCGCGCCAGATTGTGCTGCTGGGGGCGGCAGCGATCGGGTCGGTGTTGGTCGCGCAGTGGATGCCGTGGATGAATTTGCCGTCGATCGATTTATCGGCGTTGTTTGCTGTGAATTTCCAGGCATTGGTACCGTGGATGACAATCGTTTTGGTCGTGGCGTCCATTGCGTGGGCGGTGGTGGCCGCGTTGCAGTGGGATGATTGATTGCGCTTCTGCGCGGTGAGGCCCGGTAGCGCTGCGGCAGCCAGCAGTTGGGCTTGAGTGTTTGGCTGGCTGGCCGTATTCTCGCCAAGATGGTTCACCTCCGGCGAATATCATTTACACTGGCGCTATGCCTTGGGGTGGCGTGTGGCTCCGTACTCGCGCAGAACCCGCCGGCTGCGCCCGTGACGAATACTACGGACATCTATTTCGGCGTGGCGGTCGGCGACCCGTACCGCTACATGGAGAATCTCTCCGACCCGTTGGTGGCCGGGTGGATGAAAGCACAAAGCGAGTTCACGACCGCCCAGTTGGATCGCATTGCCGGACGAAAGGAATTGCTCAAGCGGATCCAGACGCTGGATGAGGCCGTTCCGGCGCGCGTCTCGGGTATTCGTCGGCTCCCGCACGAACGGCATTTTTATCTGAAGCAGTTGCCGTCAGACAACACGCCGAAGCTGTACCGGCGAGAAGGATTGAAGGGTAAGGAGACGCTGCTGGTGGATCCGGAATCTCTCGCCAAGGCGACCGGCAAACCCCAGGCGATCAACTACTACGAGCCGACGTGGGATGGTCGGTATGTGGCCTGTGGCATCGCGGCGGCGGGTTCGGAGGACACGGTGATTCACGTGGTGGAAACAGCGACAGGCAACGAGGTGGACAAGCCGATCGATCGTGCGCGGTTCGGGGGGATCTCTTGGCGGCCGGACGGGAGATCATTCTTCTACAATCGACTCCAGAAAATGCTGCCCGGCATGCCGGCCACGGAGCGGGAGCAGAACAGTTGCGTGTACCTGCACACCATTGGCGCGGACGCCGAGACGGAACCGGCCGTGTTTGGGCCGGGGATTTCGCCACTGGTTCAGATGGATCGCTCGGACCAGCCGTTTATTCGAACGTCGCCGGATTCGCGGTTCGCCTTCGGGGTGATCGAGCATGGTACAAAAGATGAGAAGACGCTCTACGTGGCGCCGCTGGCGACGGTGGGCAAACCGAACACGCCATGGCGGAAAGTGTTCGATATCGACGATGATGTGACCGAGTTCTCGACGCGTGGCAACGACGTGTTCCTGATGACCCACAAAGACGCTCCGCGATACAAGATCATCCAGACCACCGTGGCGAGGCCCGACCTTGCGGCGGCGACAACCGTCATACCCGCGGGCGACGCAGTCGTTACCGCCCTGACGACCACCAAGGACGCCCTCTACGTGCGGGAGCGGGACGGCGCCGTGAGCCGGTTGTGGCGCGCGCCGTTTCGTGGACGCGCGGAAGAAGTGCCGTTGCCCGCAAAGGGGACCTTGTGGCTTACCGCGCCCAACACGATGTGCGATGGCATTTTGCTGGGGCTGACGACGTGGACCAGCGCGGTCCAGGTGTACGGATATGATCCGCGCACGAAGAAGCTGGAGAATACCGGGTTGCAGCCGCTGGGGCCGTTCGATGCGCCCGAAGATATGGTGTCGGAAGAGGTCGGGGTTCCCTCTGAAGACGGCGCGATGGTTCCACTTTCAATCATGCACAAGCGCGGAGTCAGGCTCGACGGAACAAACCCGACATTGCTGCTCGGGTATGGCGCCTATGGGATTTCCCTCGATCCCCGGTTCGACCCGCGGATGCTGGGATGGTACGAACGGGGATGTGTCTACGCGATCGCGCACGTGCGGGGTGGCGGAGAGCGCGGGGATGATTGGTACCGGGCCGGTTACAAACGGACCAAGCCGAACACCTGGAAGGACTTCATCGCGTGCGCGCGGTATCTGGTTGACCACAAGTACACCTCCCCGCAACGGCTGGCGGGAATCGGTCGGAGCGCGGGAGGGATTCTGATTGGCCGGGCGATTACCGAGCGGCCCGAACTGTTCGCGGCGGCGATCTCGGAAGTGGGGTGCTCGGACATGTTGCGGCTCGAGTTCACGGCCAACGGCGTGCCAAACATTCCGGAATTCGGCACGGTAAAAACCGAGGACGGTTTTCGCGCGTTGTACGAGATGAGTTCCTACCACCACGTAGTGGACGGGATGCGCTATCCCGCGGTGATGCTGGTGACCGGGATCAATGATCCGCGGGTCGAACCGTGGGAGGTGGCGAAGATGGCGGCCCGGTTGCAGGCGGCCACGGCGAGCGGGAAGCCCGTGCTGCTGCGTGTCGATTACGAAGCGGGACATGGCGTCGGCACAATGAAGAAGCAAAGCGAGAAGCAAACCGCCGATGAGTGGACCTTTCTGCTGTGGCAGATGGGTGTCCCCGAATTCCAGCCTTCGCCTTGAAGGAATCGGCGCTGGCATCTGGTCAGGGCGTCCGAATTTGATTGACGCTAACCCGCGTCTGTGGCAGAAAAAATCGAGATGGGAGCGGAGAGCCGCTAGGAATATTTCGTGTAACCCAGGAGGAACGATGAACAAAGCGCAATTAGTTGAAGTGGTGCAAAAGGAAATGGGGAAGGAAGTTAGCAAGGCGGCGGCGGAACGAGCATTGGACGCCGTACTCCGTTCGATCCAACGCGGATGCCAGTCCGGCGGGCCGGTTCAGATCGTTGGCTTCGGCACGTTCCGCGTGAGCAAGCGCGCGGCGCGCGCCGGGCGCAACCCGAAGACGGGTGCGCCGATCCAGATCAAGGCGTCCAAGACCGTGCGGTTCAGCGCCGGTCAGGGTCTCAAAGAGAGCCTGTAACACCACCTCAGTTTGGTATGGGAAGAGCCCCGCAACTCGCGGGGCTCTTTCGTTTTCGGCCATCGCGCCTACAGGTCCACGGCCTCGGCGAAATCCGGGACGCGGACCAGGGCGCCGGGACGGAGCGCGCGGAGCGTTTCGGCAAAGGCCATGGCCTGCGGTTCTTCTCCATGAATCACGAAGATTCCACGCAGCGGGCCCGTGATTTGCTCGGCCCAGGCACGCAGCTCGTTCTTGTCGGCATGGCCGGAGAACGCGTCGATGGTCTCGACCGTGGCCTTCACCTTGTACGTGTCGCCAAAGATACTCACTTCCTTGTGGCCCGAGGCGAGATGCGAGCCGAGCGTATGCGGCGCGCACCAACCGACGATGAGGATGGTGTTGCGGCTGTCTTCGATGTTATTTTGGATATGATGGCGGATGCGGCCGGCATCGGCCATGCCCGACGCGCTGATGATGATGCACGGCTTTGTCAGATCGTTGATGGCCTTGGATTCGTCCACGCTGCCGACGTAGTGGACGTTGGACACGCTGAAGGGATTGTCCCCGTTCATCATCAGGTCGTGGAATTTCTTGTTGAAACACTCCGCGTGATGCTTGAACACCTCCGTCGCCTGCAACGACAGCGGGCTGTCCACATAGACGGGCAGCGGCGGGATGCAGTGGTTCTGGGTGATCTGATAGAAGGTGTACAGCATTTGCTGTGTGCGACCGACCGCAAATGATGGGATGATGATCTTCCCGTTCTTCTCCAGGGTGCGCTGGACGATGGCGCAGACGCGGTCGTTGACGTCGGCCAGCGTCTCATGGACGCGGTCGCCATAGGTGCTCTCAGTAATCAGGTAGTCGGCATCCTGCGGGTGATCGGGGTCGCTGAGAATGTCGTTGTGGCCGCGGCCGAGGTCGCCGCTGAACGCGAGGCGGACCTTGCGCCCACCCTCTTCCATGTCGATGACGATCATCGCGGAACCCAACATGTGGCCGGCATCGAGCCAGGTCGCCGTCACGCCGTCGGTGATGGCGGCCGTGTTGTTGTAGGAGCCGACCGGCTCGAATTGTCCCAAAACCGCCTGCGCGTCGGCCTGCGTGTAGAGTGGCTGGACGGGCGGCAGGCCCTTCTTGGCGTTCTTCTTGGTGAGGAACGCGGCATCCTGTTCTTGGATATGGGCGCTATCCATCAGCATCACGCGGCAGAGATCCACCGTGGCGTCGGTGCAGCGGATCTTCCCGCGGAACCCGTTCTTGCCGAGCACGGGGATGATGCCGGCGTGGTCGTTGTGCGCATGGCTGAGCAGCATCACATCGATCTTCGATCTGTCGAACGGCAGATGACTGTTACGTTGTTTCCAGTCCGCGTCGCGGCCCTGGTACATGCCGCATTCGATCAGAATGTTCTTGCCGTTGACCTGCAACAGGTACTTCGAGCCGGTGACGGTGCGGGTGGCGCCATAAAAGGTCAGTTTCATAATCGTGTCAGCCTATCAAGTTCGATGCGAGACGGGGGCGGCCGGCAAGGACTCTGGCGTGCCGTGGTGCGCGTTGTTCATTGAGGAACCGGCAGCACGAGAATCCGGTCCGTCGTGCAGGCGATCGCGCCGCCGCGGTCCACCGTGGCCACGAAATAGGGACCCAGCGTCTGGCCTTCGACCACCGACTGCCAATCGATGCGGTCGGGGATGAGAATGACCGCGGCATACTTGCCAGCTTGGTTTTCGACGCGAGTGGTACCGTTGATTCTCGGCGAGGTGACGTAGAACGGCTCGGCGGGCAGCGACGCCAGATCGTAGCGCTGATAGGAGATTGTGGGGTTGAATTGCATTCCCGTCGGCGTGTAATGAAAGAGGTGGCCCGCGGAATCATAAATGTCTTCCATATCGACGTAGTTGAAGATGGCGAGTTTCACCAGTGATTCGGGATACTGGTTGTACCGGACCCGATAGCGATCGAGCCCCTGGCGGACACGCTGGATGCGGAGGCGATCGATGCCGCGTCCCACAGCGCCGAGCAGAGCGGTGCGAAACACCGCGGCGCGGTCGGCGGTTCCCTGGAAGTACGGGGCGTTTTCGACGCGTTTGCGCAACAGGTCATAATCCTCCGCCGCGGCTTGGGGATTCGAGACTTCGATGAGCTCGGCGTGTTTGAGAAGGGCGATCTCGAGCCAGGGCGAGGTGCTCAGGTTGCGCCACAACAGATCCATCACGACGGACGCTTCCTGCCGCGCATTCTGACGGACGAGGTCAGAGGCCTTGGCATATTGACTGAAGAAGTGTTCCGGGTCGGTCGCGGGCGGCGGCTTCGGCGGCAGCGTGACGGACGGAGTCGCGACGACGGGCGCGGGCGCATTCGTGTTGTCGGCGCGCACCGACCAGAGCGGGCCGAGCAGACAACCCGCCGTCAACAGGACACGCCCGATGTTCGTCCGAACGGACATGGTGAATTCGGGCGGCAGGATACCGGCCCGCCGCCCAAAATGCAACGGGGAAGGGCGGGAAGGCGCATCTCGCGCTGCCACCGTCTTCTGAACGCCCGGTCCATCGCCGGCGACCCCAAAACCCTGTCCAATCAGCCCGAGGATACCACTCCGGAAGGCCGAACGAAGCCAAACGAAGCCAAGGCCAAATTGCCAGGTTGTCAACCCGCAACTCCTTATCGCTCAATTTCATCGGCGTGTTCAATCCCTCCAAAACGCTTGGCTTCGTTT
>Ga0335069_10000430_pt1 | contig 71250 bp, 49 predicted proteins | sample Lox_Sample_11_FD_206714 | JGI IMG/M metagenome (GOLD analysis project Ga0335069, IMG submission 206714) | Soil microbial communities from Loxahatchee National Wildlife Refuge, Florida, United States - Lox_Sample_1.1 | ecosystem: Environmental > Terrestrial > Soil > Wetlands | place: USA...
TCGTCGAGTTCGATGCCGGTGGCCTCGGCTCCGGCAACGGCCAGAAGTTCGCCGTGAAGTTGAACCAGCTTTTCCGCTTCGGGTTTCGGGGCGGCCTGTTCTTCGTCGTCTTCGAAAAACGTCACTTCGCCGCGCAGGAACGAGCGCTCCTGGTCGAGTCCGCTGATCTGGAATCGCTTCAGGCCCTCGGTGACGATATCGAGGCGGCCATCTTCGTATTTCTTGGTGACTTCACTGATCTCGGCACTGCAGCCGATCTCGGCGACGGAATCCTGCTGGGCGCGCACGACGCCAAAGGGCTCCTTGGACTCGAGGAGTTCACCGATCATTTCTTTATAGCGCGGTTCGAAGACGTGCAGCGGCAGAGGAGCGCCGGGGAGAAGGACGACATCGAGCGGGAAGAGGGCGATCAGACTCACGTGTCGATTGTACGGCAGCACAGGCAGGAATGCCTGTGCCACATCGGTGCTAGCATTCAGGAAAAGCCTTGAACGGATTACGCGGATTGGATTCGTTTTCTTTCTTTCTAAAATCGGTGTTTATCCGTGATGATTTGCGTTAGCGGTTTTGACTCGTTGCTACGAATGAAAGTGGTTCTCATCTCGACGTATGAACTCGGGCATCAGCCGTTCGGGCTGGCGTCGCCGGCGGCATGGTTGCGTCGAGAGGGACACGAGGTCTGCTGTATTGATACGTCGCAGCAGGCGTTGAAAGATCACGAGAACGCGATTGCGGCGGCAGAGGCAGTGGCGTTCTACCTGCCGATGCATACGGCGACGCGCATTGCGATGCAGGGGATTCGGCGGGTGCGGACTTTGAACCCTTCGGCGAAACTGTGCGCCTATGGGCTATATGCACCGATGAACGCGGAGATGCTGGGGGAACTCGGAGTCGAGAGGATCATTGGTGGGGAGTTTGAGAAGGATCTGGTGGAGTGGGTGGGTCAAGTACGAACTACGAAGGAGGAAGGCCGAAGTGGACCAGTGGTCTCGCTTGAGCGGCTTTCCTTCATCACGCCGGACCGCGAGGGCCTGCCGCCGCTGAAAAAATACGCCAGGTTGCGCCTGCCAAACGGGGAAGAGCGCATTACCGGATACACGGAGGCGACGCGCGGGTGCAAGCATCTGTGCCGCCATTGTCCGATTGTGCCGGTGTATGACGGCGCTTTTCGGGTAGTGCAGAAAGACGTGGTTCTCGCCGATATCCGGCAGCAGGTCAAGGCGGGAGCACAGCACATCACCTTTGGCGATCCCGACTTCTTCAATGCACCCAAACATGCGGCAGAAATTGTCGAGGCCTTGCATGGCGAATTTCCTGAGCTTACCTACGACGTGACCATTAAAGTCGAGCACCTGCTGCAGAATGCTGACTTGCTGCCAGTTCTGCGGCAAACGGGGTGCGCATTCGTGGTGAGCGCGGTGGAAGCCTTTGATGAGGCGGTTCTGGCCAGGCTTGAGAAGGGACACACCAAAGCAGACTTCCTGCACGTCGTGCAACAGTTCAGGGATACCGGGTTGAAGATGAGTCCGACGTTCGTGGCGTTTACGCCCTGGACGACGCTTGATTCGTATCACGATTTTCTCGAGACGATCACCGAGATTGGGCTTGTGGACAATATTTCTCCGGTTCAGTTCTCGATTCGGCTGCTGATTCCTGCGGGTTCTCGGTTGCTGGAATTGGCGGAGATTCAGCAGAAGATCGGGCAGTTTGATCGGGGAAAGCTCAGTTTCTTATGGTCGAATCCTGATCCGCGAGTAGATGAGTTGCAGCGCGAGGTGGAAGAGGCGGTTCAGAGAGGCAATAGGCTGAACCACTCGCGCCGCCAGATCTTTGCCGAAGCTTGCCGGCTGACGAGTGCCAAAACGGGAAGACTGTTTACCGAACCGCCGAACCTGCCTGATCGCGCGACCATCCCCTATCTAACCGAGCCGTGGTACTGCTGAGCCGAGCCGACGACGGGGCAGTTGGCCCCGATTTGACCGTTTTCGTAGTCCCACATCTCCCAACAACAGGGAGATGTGGGGCACCATTCGCTCCATTTTAAAAAACCCACCCTCGCCAACAACGGGCAAGGAATAGGACACGCAATCTAGACCCATTCCTAAAATGGGCCTAAATCGAACAAAATTCGGGACTTTAACCCCAAAAATCTTTGACTGGACAGAAACCAAAAGCGGGAGCTCACCATCTATATGGGGACGGCGCTCATACCCGGCGGGAAATTGCAAGCGGTTTCTTAAACTCCGCTTCCATAAGTGCGGGCAGACCTGCTAAAATTTGAAGGTTTCTGCACATTCTGCTTGCATTTCCCACCGATTAACACACGGAACTGGGAAGGACGCTTCCCGGTTGGGACGCCGTTAGGGGTACTCTGCATTGCCTATTGACGATAAGTACGACATAAAAAAGCTGATCGACGCCGGTAAGGAGAAGGGATACCTGACCTACAACGAGGTCAACGACCTGATCCCGCATGATATGCACTCTCCGGAAGACCTCGACGATCTGCTCACGACGATCGGAACCCAGGGCATAGATTTGCTTGAGGGTTCGAAGCTCCCTTCGTCGACACTGGAAAAACGCTTCGACGCTGAATTGGGCGAAGATGGCGAAGAGGTCGAGCTCGACCTGACGCCGGGCGCGCTGGAAAAGACTAACGATCCCGTTCGCATGTATTTGCGCGAAATGGGAACCGTGCCGCTGCTGACGCGTGAAGGCGAAGTAGAAATCGCGAAGCGCATCGAGCGCGGTCAACTGAAAGTATTGAAGGCCCTGTCGCGGTCCCCGATCGTGGTACGGGAAATCCTCGCCCTGGGCGAGGACCTCAAGAAGGGTGTGCGTTCCATCAAGGAAATCGTCACCTTCGACGAAGAGGAAATCACCGAGGAAGTCCTGATGAACCGGTTGAAAGATATGACCGGCAAAATCGACGAAATCGGAAAGTACTACAAGAAGGGTGCCGCGCTTACCGAGAAGCTGCAAGCTTTCCCGGTAGCCAAGAAGAAGTCCAAAGAATATCGCCGTTGCCGCATGACGCTGGGCCGCGAGCTGGTGAAGCTTTCGCGGGCCGTGCGCAAGCTGGGATTCACCAATCCCGAGCGCAAACGACTGACCGACCGCTTGATGAAAATGGTCGAGCAGATGCGCGCGCTGGAACGGCAGGTCGACGCCACCGAGCGCAAGGCAGAGGCTAGCCGCAACGAAGAACAGAAAAAGGAACTGCGCAAGCACGTCCGTAATCTTCGCGCTGACCTGGAACGGCTCGAACTCGAAGCCGGCGCCACCGCCCATGATCTGAAGCGCACGCAGCGCGACATCATCCAGGGCGACATGGACGCCGAGCAGGCGAAGCGCGAGCTGATCGAAGCCAACCTGCGACTGGTGGTCTCAATTGCGAAGAAGTACACCAATCGCGGACTGCAGTTCCTCGACCTGATCCAGGAAGGCAACATCGGACTGATGAAGGCCGTGGACAAGTTCGAATACCGCCGTGGGTACAAGTTTTCAACGTACGCCACGTGGTGGATTCGCCAGGCCATCACTCGCGCCATCGCCGACCAGGCCCGCACTATCCGAATTCCGGTGCACATGATCGAAACGATCAACAAGCTAATCCGCACTTCGCGGCAGCTGGTGCAGGAACTCGGACGCGAACCTACGTCGGAAGAAATCGCCAAGCGCATGGACATTCCTGTTGCCAAGGTCCGTAAGGTCCTGAAGATCGCGCAGGAACCCATCTCGCTGGAAACGCCGATCGGTGAAGAAGAAGATTCGCACCTCGGCGACTTCATCGAAGATCGCGCGGTGGTTTCACCTGCGGAAGCTGTCATCAACGTGAACCTGAAAGAGCAGACAGCTCAAGTGCTTCGCACGCTTACCCCGCGCGAAGAGAAGGTCATCAAGATGCGCTTCGGGCTGGAAGACGGCAGCGAGCACACGCTCGAAGAAGTCGGCCAGTCGTTCGCGGTCACGCGCGAACGCATCCGGCAGATCGAAGCCAAGGCGCTGCGGAAGCTGCGTCATCCGTCGCGCTCGCGGAAGCTGCGGGCGTTCATGGATGGGGTGAGGGACTAGCTAGTTTCCAGTTGTCAGTAATCAGTTTTCAGTTTGGCCCAGCCGAGAACGGCTGGGCTTTTTCTCTGCCCGGATTAACGGGCTGTTCCTCAGTCCGTGTACGTTAACGTTGCGAGAAAAACCGCTTCTCATCCTCTCTTTGCTGAGTTACAGTACCAGCGCACTTCAATTCGCCTGAGGACTGTAAACGCATGACTCCAGCCATGTTGCTGGCTCCATCACAGACCCTGGTTCACCTTTCTGCCGTCGATCTCGTCATCATCGTTTTCTATTTCGTGCTGGTGCTCACCATCGGGTTCTACCTGAAGGAGCGCGCGAATACCGGCGAAGACTTCTTTCTCGCCGGGCGCGAAATGACGGCGTGGATTGCCGGATTGGCATTCCTCTCGGCTAACCTGGGCGCGCTGGAGTTGATGGGGTGGGCGGGATCGGCCTACCAATATGGAATCCTGGCGACGCACTGGTACTGGATTGGCGCGATTCCGGCGATGCTGTTCCTGGCGCTGGTAATGATGCCGTTCTACTACATTTCGAAAACGCATTCGGTGCCGGGATATTTGAAGTTGCGTTTCGGGGAACCGGCGCGCGCCGTGTCGGCGATTTCGTTCGCGTTCATGACGGTGCTGATGAGCGGCGTCAACATGTACGCGATGGCAAAGGTGCTGCAGATCGTGCTGGGGTGGAACTTCACCTTCAGCATCTTAATATCCTCGGTCACTGTCGCGATCTACGTTGCGCTGGGCGGACTACGCTCCGCCATCTTCAACGAAGTGCTGCAGTTCATTCTGATCTGGGCGGGGGCACTGTTGATCCCGATCCTCGGCCTTGTCGAAGCCGGCGGCTGGTCGAACCTGAAGGCGCAGATCGCGGCGAACGCGTCGGCCGAGTACACGCACCTCTGGTCAACGCTGGGTGATTTCGATAAGAATCCGATGGGAATCAACTGGATCGGTATTGTGTTCGGGTTGTGCTGCGTTATCTCGGCGGGGTACTGGACGACGGACTTCCTTGTCGTCCAGCGAGTGCTTGCGGCAAAGGATCTACGAGCGGCCAAGATGGCTCCCATCATCGGAGCAGCTTTCAAGATGATGGTCCCGTTTATCGTGATCCTGCCCGGATTGGCCGCGCTCGCAGTGCTGCGCGACCCGAGTGGTGCACTGATCAAACTGGTGCCGGAAAGCGTAGCGTCGACGCCACAGGGAGTTGCGCAAGGCCTGCACAGTTACAACGAGGTTTTGCCACTTATGCTGGCGCGATATTGTGGACCGGGACTGCTCGGCCTTGGGATCACGGCGCTGATCGCAGGATTCATGTCGGGTATGGCGGGGAACGTGACGGCGTTCTCAACGGTGTGGACCTATGACATCTACGCCCCGATGATCAAGAAGAATGCGTCCGACCACCACTACCTGAACATGGGGCGGTGGAGCACGGTTGTGGGTGTTTTTATCAGCATCGTTACTGCGTACATAGTTCGGCATTCGGCCAGCATCATGGACTATGTGCAGGCGCTGTTCAGCTTCTTCATAGCGCCGTTATTCGGGACCGTGATTCTCGGCATGCTGTGGAAGCGGGCGACGGGGCCGGGTGGATTCTGGGGATTGCTCTGCGGAACGCTGTCATCGATCGGAATGTGGGCGTGGGTTTACACCGATCCGAGTGCGCTGCGCTACATCGCCATGTCCAGCGCCGCGAAGCCAATGGCCGAAAACATGTTCCGCGCGCTGTGGTCGGGGATCATCTGCGTGGTGGTGACTGTGATAGTCAGCCTTATCACGACGCCGAAGCCGGAAAGCGAACTCAGCGGATTGGTTTACGGGGCAACCGTGATTCCTCACGAAGAACACGCGTCGCTGTTTCACAAGCCTGCATTCTGGGCAGCGGTGGTGGCGGTGGTGTTCGTAATCCTCAATATCATTTTCTGGTAAGGACTTATGCATTCAGAAGGCGGCATCTCGATCTGGTTCTTCATCGGCATCTCGCTGCTGGTGAACGGTGTGCTGATACTTGGCGCCGGACTATATGAACTCGTGAACCCACCGATATTCCGCGTGGTGTTGTATCAGTATCATGCGAGCGTTTGGTGGGGGGCGCTGATGCTGCTGGTGGGCGTGTTCTACACCGTGAAGTTCAGGCCCCATCGTCAGCCGGCCTAGGCGAGCTGCCGAAAAAGTTGTGCGATCTTGCCCGGCAGCGTATCGTCATAAGGAACTGCAGCCGTTTTGTAACCAAGCGGAGAGCACTCATGAGCCAGCCATCCCCCTTCGATACGATTGAAGGCGCACAGGAATTTCTGAAAGTACTGACTGACACGATTGCCGAAGCGAAGCAGGAAGTGCAGGCAGCGCTCGTCGTCGAAGGCGCGCAGGCATCACGTCGTCGCGACGCCCTTCAGATCGCGGCTTACAGCCTGGAGAAATTGCAGGGCCACATGGTGCGAAGCCACGTCATCCTGAACGACCTGCGCTCGTTGCGCAGATTGTTATTTGCGGAACGCGAGGCGGCGCAGCCGCAGCCCGTGCTGCCGGAGCCGATCGCTTCCAAGCCGAAGCCGGTGGTGAGCGGGAAGGGACCTGTGCAGAAGAAACTCGCAGTCGCTGCGGGCGACTAGAATCCGTCTGCGACAATTCCACATGAGCGAGCCGCTCGATTCGAATGTTTCCCAAGCTGCGCCGACGATCCCCTCGCGCGCGCAGGATTTCTGGGAGCGGTACTTCAAGTTCTACGACACACTGAATAATTCCATACCCTACCGCCGGATGATCGAGCGCCACGGGGAACTGCTACAGGCAGCTGAGGGCGATTTGATACTGGATGCCGGCACCGGATCGGGAAATGTGGCGGTTGACCTGGTTTCGCGCAAGGCGAGAGTGATCGGTACAGATTTTTGCGAACCAGCGCTCGAGATCTGCCGCAGGAAGGTTCCCGAGGCACAGTTTCAGTTCGGCGACCTGTCGAAAGTCCAGCCGTTTGAGTCGAACTCGTTTGCGAAGATTGCCTGTAGTTGCGTGCTGCACGTGCTCGATGCGGAAGCCCAGCGAACCGCGGTCCACGAGTTCTTTCGCATCTTAAAACCTTCGGGCAGGCTAGCGATTACTTCCTTCACGACCGGGTTCAATCCGATCAAGGTCTACATTGAAACTCTACGCGAGCGAAGGAGGATCGGTGGGCTCGGTGAGACGTTGTGGTTTGGCTTGCAGCACGGGATCAATACGGTGAAGATCTTCTATTACGTGGCGCAAATCCAAAAGGGCAATCGCAAGGGCAAGCACAACTTCCTAAGCCGGGACGCGATGCAGAGACTACTCGAAGGTGCCGGCTTCAAGGTAGAGAGCATTGAGTCTACCTTCGCGGGCCAATGCGTGACAGCGTTGGCCACCAAGCCCGCCTGACATCCTTATTTACGTGGAACCAGCTTTGGCGGCACGGGAACGCACCTGCCAGCTTTCCGCAAGCTGCTCGGGCATCTGCACAGGTGTTTTGTGATCGCCAACGCGCGGATGCTCAATGAGCCAGTGCACCAGGCGAGGGCTGATGAACTTCGCCAAGTGAGCGAAGAACTTATCTTCTCCCCAGAGCGGCTTCATGACCTTGAACATCCACATAAGCAACTTGGGGTTCGGGACCTCGAGCATGCCGGCAAACTCATTGCCGAGTTGATAACGCATTAGACCGGCGGGCCAATTCTTCAAAGGTCGCGGTAGAAGGCTCGAGGAGACGCCAAGCATCTCGCGGATGAGTGCGATCGCTTCCGGTGTCGTGCGGGCGTGGCGGGCGACGCACTGGTCGCGCAACTGGCGGGCTTCGACGATGTCGCGGGGCTGCAGTTCTTCTTTCAGCCCGAGCAGGAACCCGACCGTCTTCCACGAATTCAGCGTCGCTTCCTGCTGTTCGCGATTTTGCACCAGGCCGACCTTCGCCAGGCCATCGAGCGTGCAGAGGCAGAAGTCCATCACGGCCTCGGCCATATCTTCCTGATTGATGGGTTCGCCTAAGGTGGCGAGGTCCCAACCCTTTTCCTTCGGCAATAAGCGCAGACGAATGCGAATGCAGGCGTGAGCCATGCGCAGTTTCTGAACGGTCATGACGCCGTCGCCCTTGGTCCTGCCGTGCGGGCCGGAAGGATTCTCGAACTGGAAAAGGCCGCCTCGCCGCGTGATGTTGATGACAAAGTGAGGCACTTCTTTCATGCGGTTCTGTACGGATTGCGGGCTGAAGATCTTGGCCAGATAAAACGAGCGAGCTCCCGCCGGGTTGGTGAAGAAATGCGGTACGGCGTTCAGCATGAGAACGACCGTCGTGATCGGGCCATAGGAAACGAATAGGTCTTCGGCGATGCGAATTTTCTCGGGGTCGTACCACGATGGAAACTGTACTGGCGTTTCGAAGAAATCACGCACGACGGACGGAACATCCGCAGTCAGCGGTTGATCCCAGTTGTCGAGCAAGGGACGCAGGCGCGCGATGGCGGTCGCCCCACCCTCCTTGAACACTTCGGCGGCAACGGCGTCGGCTTCGGGATCGGCGACCAGTCGCATCGCATCGAGGAATTCATTGGACCAGCGCGTTGCCGGAGCAGGAGAAGGGCTGGCAGCAGCGTTCATCGCTCACCCCGAAAAGATGCCGCAAGATACTACCCACGCCCCGAATTTTCAACACCGAAAAAGTGATGCAGATGAATTGACATCGACCTCCCGCTTGGACATAATCGCCGCCACTTGTGGGGTGTACTTTTCTGCGATTTCTGGCACTGCCCTGACCTGCGTTTCGTTCGAGAGGAATCACCGTGTCTGCCCAGCGAGGTGAAAAAGCCGGAGGGCCCCTGCATGAATGTTTGCACTTCGCCAATCGTTGGCGACGTGCTCGCGCAAGCTTTTATATCTTCACGCTATACATGGGACTGGCTCACCCGCTATTCGCCCAGAATGGCAAGCCGCCGGAGATCCTCACTCTCGACGATGCCGTAACCCTCGCGATACAGAACAATCGCACGTTGAAGATCGCTGCCTTGGAAGTCGACAAGTCGAAAGAGGACGTCGCTGCGTTTCGCACCAAGCGCCTGCCGAACGTTTCCGCCAACCTTCTGGCCGGTGGTCTGCTCACGGAGGCCAATTTTCGTTTCAAGGCAGGCCAGTTCGGCACTTACCCGGGCGTTGGCCCAATTCCGGGAACGGACGTCAACATCAAGAGCGGAAACAGTCCTCTTGTCTTTACCGTGGCACAAGTGGCGCAGCCGCTTTCTCAGCTCTACAAAATTGGCCTCGGCGTCAGGCTTAAGCAGTTGGCCACCGACCTTGACTCCCAGAAACTAAAGGAGCAACGGCAGGTCATCGTCAGCCAGACGAAGCAGGTGTACTACAACCTGGTACAGGCGCAAGCAGCCCTCCATGCCAGCCAGGAGAATCTTCGCTATTACCACGAACTGGATCGCGTAACCGACGGCTACGTGCTCGAGCGCACCGCTCTGAAGGGCGACAGCCTCGAAGTGAAGGCGCGCGTGGCGCAGGAAGAGTACACCGTCCTCAAGCTGACTGACACCGTCGCCTCGGCCAAGGAACAACTGAATCTCTTGCTCGGACGTGATGTTCGCACCGACTTCGAAGTGCAGAGTGTCCCTGCGCCCGCCTCCTTCGAACAGGATCTCCATTCTGCGCAGGCGATCGCCTTGGCGAATCGTCCAGAACTTCGCCAGGCACAACTGACAACCCAACAGGCCGAATACGACCGGCGACTCGCCAAAGCCGACTACATCCCCGACGTCAACTTGCTGTTTCACTACATGTCCCCGTTTGGCACCGACTTCCTTCCCCGTAACGTTGCGTCAGTCGGCCTGCAGATCCAATGGGAACCACTCGACTGGGGACGTCGCAAACACGAAATTGAACAGAAGAATCTGGCGCTGCAGCAAAGCAAGCAAGCATTGACCGAAACCGAAACCAAGATTCTGCTCGATGTGAACGATCACTTCCGCAAGCTTTCCGAGGCTCGCGCTATGCTTGCCGTGGCCACTGTAAACCGCGATGCTGCCGGCGAAAGACTGCGCGTCATCAGCGACCGTTACGCCGAGAAGGCCTCTCTGCTCAGGGATGTGCTGGAGTCGCAGGCGTCGTTCGCGCAGGCCGGCAGTAGCTACCAGCAGGCGCTCATATCGTTCTGGTCGGCGAAAGCGGACTTCGAAAAAGCTCTGGGGGAAGAGCGATGAAATCCGGCGGAGGAAAAAAACGGCGAGCGCAGCTAATGCTCGCGGCTACCTTGGGGTTGTTGGCCGGCTTAGCCGCGTGCAACAAAGCCGAGACCGCCACGGCGCCGGTGACGTCGGTGCGCTTAAGCACGGTTAGCGCATATTCGCCCAGCGAAGGCCAGCGTTATTCCGCAACCATCGTGCCGGTGGCGCAAGTCGACCTCGCCTTCAAGTCGAGCGGGTATGTGCAATCGATCCTGCAGGTAAAGGGCGCGGACGGGCGCATGCGCTCGGTTGGCGAAGGTGACTGGGTGGAAGAAGGAGTTGCGTTGGGACAGGTCCGTCCCGACGATTACCGCGACGCTGTGCAGCAAGCCGAGCAGGAACTGGCCAAGGCCAATGCGGCACAGGTGAAGGCGAATGAGGATTTTGGCCGCGCCACGCGATTGTTGGCGAAAGAGAGCCTGACGCAACCGGACTTCGATAGCGCCAAGGCACAGCTTGACGCGGCAAACGCATCAGTGAAGCAGGCAGAGGCGGGCGTGCAGCAGGCAAAAACAGCTTTGCGAGACTGCACGCTGCGCGCGCCCTTTCATGGTTGGATCCTCAAGCGCACCATGGAGGTGGGGGGCATCGTAGGTCCGAGCGTTACGGCTTTGACGATTGTCGATACCCGCCTGGTCAAAGCAACGTTCGGAGTTCCCGATGTGTATCTGCCGCGGGTGAAGATGGGGGCGCGGCAGTCACTGAATATGGGTGCGGTGGGTGGCCCTATCGAAGGGCGAATTACCTCGATTTCTGCTTCGGCCGATCCGCGAACCCGCGTTTACACGGTCGAAATCACGCTTGATAACAGCAGCGGTGCCCTGCGTCCGGGGATGATTGCCTCGCTTAACCTGAACGACGGCGCGCCTTCGCAGCCGGTGGTGGTGATTCCGCTAAGTGCGATCGTGCGTTCCCTGAACGATCCCAGCGGATTCGCCGTTTACACGCTGGAGAGCTCGCAGGGCCAGACCGTTGCTCACGTCCACGCGATAGAACTAGGCGATCTCTACGGCAACTCCATCGCGGTCACGCGTGGGTTAAAAGTTGGCGATCAGGTGGTGGAGACGGGAGCGACGGTGTCGCGCGATGGCGAGCCGGTGGAGGTAATCCGGTAGCGCGCAGCGGCGTGCTTTGTCACGCCCGGAGAGAGAATGGCACACAAGACCGACGCGGATCTGGTCCAGCACACGCACAACACGGCCCGGTTCTTCACTGAGAACCGGCACGTGTCGTATGTGGTCCTGCTCGCGACGGTGATTTGGGGTGTTTATGGCTACCAGCAGATGCCGAAGCGCAAGGATCCGAGCATTCCGGTGCGCGAAGCCGTGGCCGTGTGCCCGTGGCCCGGAGTTGCGGCGGAGCAGATCGAGCAAACGATCACGCGCAAGATCGAGAGTACACTCGCGCAGAGCCCATTTCTTCATCCGCCGACTGGGTCCGATTTCGGAATCAAATCAACTACCTTGCCCAGCGTTGCGCTCGTCCACATCAAACTGGCCGAAAATGTTCAGGACACCAAGAAGGTTTTCAGCGATATCAACCTCAAGCTCGACGCGCTGAACTCGCAACTGCCAAACGGGGCGGGACCGATTCAGTTCATTAGCGACTTCGGCGACACGGCAGCGCTGATGTTGACGGTGGCCAGCCCTCCCTCGGATGAGGTCGAGGTTGCGGTGCGCGCGCATGTAGTAAAGCGAGCGATTGAAGAGGTGCGAAGGGGAACAACCGGCCCACGCCTCACCATCGTACTGAACTTCCCCTACGGCGTTCCGCTCGAGATGCCGCGCAGTTCGACGGTCATGCTGGTGGGCGTCGCGGAAGCGCAAGGCGCGCTGCGCGATGTGCATCTTCTGCAAGGTGCGGGATACCTGGCGGTGGATGCGGCGACGGACCTGGATCCCGTCCAGATGTTGCAGCTGTCGCAAACGCTGATTTCAACTCGGTTGCACCGTTCAGAAGTGCATCCCGATATGTGGCCTGTGGTGGTGATCCGCGATCCGGCGGAGACCAGTGCGAAGCTCGCGGCGGTCGCCGGAGCGAAATACAGCTACCGCGAACTGGATGACTTCACCGACCTGATCGCGCGCAGTCTGCTCGGCTCGCCGCTAGTGTCGAAGGTCGATCGCTCCGGCGTGCTGCCCGAGCGAATTTATCTCGATTACTCGCAGGAGCGGTTGGCGGCGTATGGGCTGGCTCCATCGAAGCTGAGGGATATTCTCTCTGCGCGAAACATCACGCTTCCCGGCGGCATCTTCGAGGTCGGCGAACGCAATTTCCTGATCGAGCCTTCAGGGCAGTTCACAAAGCCGCAGGACATCGGAAACGTTGCGGTTGCGGCCTCGCCGACGGGCAGTCCGGTTTATCTGCGAGACCTGGTTGACGTCTTTCCGGCCTACGAAAGCCCGGCGCGGTACCTCAATTTCTATAGCTGGCATGACTCCAAGGGAAACTGGCGTCGGAGCCGCGCCATAACGTTGGCGGTACAGATGCGCGCCGGTGAACAAGTGGAGGAGTTCGGGAAGTCGGTAGATGCCAAACTGGCTGCCCTCCGGCAGCTGCTGCCGAAGGATTTGATACTCGCGCGAACCTCGGACCAGCCGCGACAGGTGAGAGAGAGCATCGACTTGTTTATGGACGCGCTCTACGAGGCCATCGTCCTCGTGGTCCTGGTTTCTCTGGTCGGCTTCTGGGAGTGGCGATCGGCGCTCCTGATGGCGCTCTCGATTCCGATCACGCTGGCGATGACATTCGGCATGATCTACATGCTCGGCATCGACGTGCAGCAGGTCTCGATCGCTTCATTGATCATCGCGCTGGGATTGCTGGTTGATGATCCAGTCGTGGCGAGTGACGCGATCAAGCGCAGCCTGGGGGATGGGCATCCTCCGGTGGTTGCCGCTTGGCTGGGGCCTACCAAACTGGCGAAAGCGATCATGTTCGCCACGGTCACCAACATTGCCGCGTATCTGCCGTTCCTGCTAGTCACGGGAGATGTTGGTTCGTTCCTCTACAGTCTGCCGATCGTTCTCGCGGCAGCGTTGGTGGCATCGAGATTGGTTTCAATGACCTTTGTGCCGCTGCTTGGCTATGTATTGTTGCGGCCAAGCACCAAGGGCGAACCGGCGGATGAAGCAGGACCGAAGACTGGATTTGCCGGCTTTTACTACAAGGTGGCGGGTGGAGCGATCGAGCATCGCTGGAAGGTTTTTGCCACGTCGTTCCTTTTCCTGGCGATCGGCTTGTTTATGGTGCTGCATCTACGGACAAAGTTCTTCCCCGAAGACGTCCAGTACTGGTCGTACCTGGACATCTGGTTGCCGAACGACACGCCGCTCTCCACCACCAACGACACGACAGAGCGCATTGAGGCGATCATCCGCAAGGTGGTAAGCGATTACGAGCAGGCGCACATCAGGAAGAATTCCAAGCCGCTGCTCAAATCCATGACGACGTTCGTCGGAGGCGGCGCACCGCGCTTCTGGTTCTCGGTGTCACCGGAATTGCAGCAGTTGAATTACGCGCAGACCATCATCGAGGTCACCGACAAAGAGACGACGCCTGAGATTGCAGTGCCCCTACAACAGGCTTTGACCTCAGCCATACCAGGAGCGCAGGTCGATGTGCGCCAGCTGGAGCTGAATCCTGTTGGCATTCCCATCCAGGTGATGATCTCGAACCAGACCGATATCACGACCGCCGAGGACAGCCAGAATATTCGGAAATTGCATCAGCTCGCCGACAGCGTGGAAGACCTGTTTCGATCGACGCCGAACTCGGCGCGCGTGCGCGATGACTGGGGCAGAGCCGGCGGAGCAGTAAAGCTCGATATAGATACGGATCGGGCCAACCTCGCCGGTATTACCAATATGGATGTCGCGCTTTCCTCAACGACGGCGGTAAGCGGCGTTCCAGTTACCACGCTGCGCGTGGGAAATAAGGACATTCCGGTTGTGGCGCGGCTACGCGTTGATGAACGTGGCCAGCTGTCCGATCTGAAAAACTTGAGTGTGTTTTCGCTGCAGGAGCCGTTACACGTTCCGTTGACGCAGGTTGCCATCGTGCACGTAGACCTCGAAACCCAACGTATTATCCGGCGCGACCACTTCCGAACTGTAACGGTACAGTGTTTCCCGGGGCCGGGAGCGCTGCCGTCGGATGTCCTGTCGAAAGCGCTGCCCTCGTTGCGAAAAATCGAGGCCTCTCTGCCAGCCGGTTACTCGATGCTGATTGGCGGTGAAAAAGCCAAGCAGGACGAGAGTTTCGCCAATCTCGCGGTCGTCATGACAATATCGGTGGCGGCGATCTTCCTGGCCCTGGTGTTGCAGTTCAAGAATGCATTCAAACCGTTGCTGGTGTTTGCGGCGGTACCTTACGGCGTTGTGGGTGCGGTAATAGCGCTATATGTCACCGGCGTACCGTTTGGGTTCATGGCTTTCCTTGGCATCGCGAGCCTGGTGGGAGTTATTGTCAGCCACGTTATCGTGCTGTTCGACTTCATCGAAGAAGCGCACGAAAAAGGTGAACCGCTGGAGCAGGCTTTGCTCGACGCCGGGATTCATCGGCTGCGTCCGGTGGTGATCACCGTGGGAGCAACGGTGCTGGCGCTCTTTCCGCTGGCGATTCATGGCGGCCCACTTTGGCAACCTCTCTGTTACGCACAGATCGGTGGCCTTACGGTGGCGACTTTTATTACGCTGATTCTGGTGCCGGTTCTGTTTTCGATTGCAGTGAAAGATCTGAAGATCATCCAATGGGAGCACGCCAAGGCCGATTCGATAACCGAAGCGGCAGAAGCAAAAGCTGCGGCACACTGACTTTGGGAGGGAACTGTGGTCGATGTAGAAAGCGAAGTAAGAAGCATCATCGCACGCCTGACGAAGGTACCGCAGGAGACCCTTCGGCCGGACACCAACCTGGTTTCGGAGTTGAACGTGGATTCGCTGCTGGGTTTGCAGATCATGGCTGCACTCGAGAAGCAGTTCGGGGTGTCTATTCCGGATGAGGAACTCGACTCGTACACCACCGTCCGCATGATCGTGGATACCGTGAAGAAGCTGCACCCCGCTGCTTAGACTGCTTAATAGTTACGTTTCACAATGATGGGAATCAACAAGCGTGCCATCGAGCGGGTGAACCGGTCGTAGACAGCGTTATGAAAACGTTGCTGGTAGTGCTCGATACCCGCCTGCAAGTCTTCGATCCTATATAAACGCCCTTGTGCGATTACCGCCCGCAGCGAGTCCATTGCCGACAAGTCGCTGGTAGGATCGCGCTGAAAGATGAGTAGATCCGCAGGCGCGCCTTTCTGGATTGTTCCCAGCATCGGCGTGCGCAGAGTTTTGCCCGCTTCGGCCGTAGCCAACTCCCACACGCGCTCGGTCGGCACGCCGCATTCCGCGAAACGTTGCATCTCAGACTTCATGCTGGCGCCCGGCACAACGAAAGGCTGCAGCGTGTCGGTCCCGAGGAAGAGCTTCGCGCCGGCGCGGTAGAGCCGACCCACCAGTTCTTTCTTCACCTGCACCGCTTTGTGCAGGTGGTCGAGTTCCTCGCGAAAAAGATTGCGGTAAAACGGCAGGCCGCGCGTGGGATGCCAGAGCACGTGCGTGAACGATCGCGGCATCAGTTGTACGATCGGGTCGCGCAGAGCAGCCGCATAATCCTCGTAAAGCAACAACTGGTGCGCAAAGACGAGGGTCGGAGTGTTTGCGATGCCGCAGCGGATGGTCGCTTCGACGATCTGCTGCATGCGGTTTTCGTCGACCGACTGCCAGTTCGAAACGCGCTCGAAGATATGGTCCCGCCGCAGGCATGATGGGTCGGGTACGCCGAGTAAATGCTGTACCTCGGGCACGAGCCCTTCGTCATAGGAAATTTGCGTCGGGATGTGTCCGATGAGGGGCAGATCGTATTTATCGGCGGCTGCTTTCAACGCGCGGATTTGTGGTGCCGTGAGATCGTCGTAGGCCTTCACGCAATTGAAGCCATCGTTCTTGATCTTGTTGACGACGCGGTCGGCGTTTGCCGGGTCGCCCAAGATGATGGTATTGGGCCATCGCGAGCGCTTTCCTGCGATGTATGGCCCACATGCAAACACGCGCGGACCGGGGAATTCTCCCGTGGTAACACCCCGGCGCGCTGCCGGGACGGCGGTGCCGTCGATGTCGCCTGTTTCTCGAACGCTGGTTACACCGAACGCAAGGTAAAGCAGGCAGGCATAAGGAACCAGGCCGAAAATGTTGTCCGGGGGAATGTGGGTGTGCATGTCCACGAGTCCAGGGAGGACGAAAGATGCGGAATACTGACTCAAAGTGAGGCTTGTCTGCGCGAGTCGTTCGATTTCTTGCACGACTCCATCACCGATGGCGAGGTTGGTGGGCTCACGGCGTGGCTGGCCGGGATTGACTATGGTGACTTCCGGGAGTGTGAAACGAGTGGCGATCGGTTGCGGCGGCGGTGGCGGCAGAATTCCCTTGAGCATAGGTGTGCTGCCCTCGCACTTCACTGAGTAAGTGCCGCAATACGATTCGGCCATTGACCTTGTTTGTCAAGGCGGAAGAAAGCAAACGGCAAATTGCTCGCTCGGTTAACCCATGCTAATATCCGCCAACTTAACTCTGCTCAGCCGCTGTGGGGCATATCCAAATTGAAAAGAGACAAGCCCGTGAGACCAATGGGTGAAAAGGAAGATCCTGCGCGCAGGCGGATGTTGTGGCATGAGCCCCGCGCTACAAACCTGGTCGAAATCATCGCCGTTCCTGCGGAGCGCTACCCTGAACTGACCGCTTTCCGTGTCGCACAACATGGCTGCGAAGACGAAGATCTCACCTGGGGCCAGCTTTGGCGCGGCGCCGGCGCACAGGCCACCCGGTTGCGTGATTCCGGCTTTCGGCAGGGAGAGCGCGCCATTATCCTGGCGCCCACGTCTCCAGCGTTCTTCTACAGTTTCTTCGGAGTTTTGTTGGCGGGAGGAATCCCGACACCGCTGGCTCCTCCAACCTCTCTAAACGGAAACAAGCTGCAGCTGTACAAAGACTACCTGCAGGCGATCATCGCCGATGCTGACGTGGCGGTATGCCTGGCGCTGCCCAAGGTGTGTGAGGCGCTCGGCCCCGAAGTCGCTGGTTTCAGCCCGGGCACGCACGTGATGACGGCGGGCGAAGTAACTGATGGCGATCAGGGATTTGAATCAGTTCCCCTTGAAGGTTCGACCACGGCGCTCATTCAGTACACTTCCGGCAGCACCAGCCTGCCACGCGGCGTCGAACTCACGCATGACAACGTAATTGCCAACCTGTCGGCCATCGCATCGACGTTTATGCGGCCCGACGATATAGGTGTTTCGTGGCTGCCGCTCTATCACGACATGGGCCTGATCGGTACCTTCCTGGCGCCCTTGTACGCGCGCATGCCGGTCGTGCTAATGCCTCCTCAGGCATTCATCAAGGATCCGGTATTGTGGCTGCAGACGATCTCAGACGTGCACGCCACTGGAGCAGTTGCGCCAAACTTTGCGCTGGGTTACACGGTCAGCCGGGTGCGACCGGAAGAGATTCCGGACGTCAGGCTCGATTCTCTGCGGTTAATCCTGAATGGTGCGGAACCCATCGATGCAGACGCGGTGCAGAAATTCGAAGAGCACTTGCGCCCGCTCGGGCTACAACCCAAGACCGTGCGGCCCGTTTATGGGCTGGCTGAAAGCACGCTCGCGGTTACTTTTTCTGATGAGCGGGTATTCGACGTTGACATCATCGATGCGGAGGAACTGGAGGTTGAACGCCGTGCGATTCCGGGCGGAGAGCGTACGCGCAGTGTGGTCAGCGTGGGACGGCCCATCGTCACACAGGAGGTGCGCATCTTTGGCGAAGACGGCGAGGTTCTGCCAGACCGTCGCGTCGGCGAGATTCTGGTTCGTGGTCCATCGATCATGAAAGGCTATTTCCGTCGTACATCCGAAACCGAACACGTGTTGCGCGGCGGGTGGCTGCACACTGGCGACCTCGGATACATGGCAGATGGCTGCTTGTATGTGACTGGCCGGATCAAAGATGTGATCATCCGTCACGGGCGTAACTATTACCCACAAGACCTCGAGTTACAGGTCGCAGGCATTGAGGGGATCTACCAAGGAGGAGTGGTTGCCTTCGCAGTTGATTCTGACAGCGGAACAACGGTTGTGGTGGTGGCGGAAAGCCGAGTCAGGGGAGCAGAAGCGCAGTCGAGGCTCATCGGCGAGATCCGCTTAAAATGCCACGACGCTGTATTGTTCGGTCCTGATAATGTCTGTTTTGTTCCGCCGGGCGCGCTCCCGCGGACTACAAGCGGGAAGTTGCGACGCCACGAAGCCAAGCGTCTGTATTTGCAGAATGGATTTTCGCAGGCAGCCGTCGCCTAGAAAAAAGCGCAGCTATCGCGCTGCGCTTCGACCCATCTCGAATCAATCTACTGGAAGAACGCGAGCGACTCTGCGGTGTTGTCCATCCACGAGAGATTCGCCTTCTTCATGATGTCCACGTAGTGGCGCTTGCGCGCGGTGAACTGTTCCTTGTTGTAGATCTGGCTCATCAGCCACATATGACCTTCGACCAATTCGTCGGGAGTCATCTGCTTGGGCTGGAAGACGAGATCGAACAAAGTGCACTTGTCCCAGATGCGGTCGTAAAGTAATCGGCCTTCCGCCTGTAAACGCTGTAGCAGCCGTGTACCCGGGAACGGAGTGAGGATGGTTACCTGCGCCTCGAGCAATTGGCTCTTTTCAATGAAGTCGCGTAGTGCTTCGAAGATGCCCTTATCGTCGCCATCGTTGCCAATGATGAAGCAACCGTTTACGGTGACGCCGTAGGACTGGATCTTCTGGATAGCGTCCATGTATTGCTGGCGGCGCTTGAATTTCCAGTTTGCCTTGTCCATTCCGTCCAATGAGCTGGGATAGACCGACTCCAGCCCGATCAAGACCTGGCGGCAACCGCTGCGCGCGAGCAACTCAAGCAGTTCATCATCATCGGCGATGGATATATCGCTCTCCGTAAACCAGCGCAACTCCAACGGTTCGATGGCGCGGAGGAACTCCTTCGCCCAGCGCGGGTTAGCGAACGAGTTGTCGTCAGCCAGCTCAAAGAAAGCATTGTCGCCCCAGAGGTGCCGGATCTGCTTGATTTCGGCGATCGCCTTGTCGAGCGGTTTACGCCGAAACCTCGGGCCATATAACTTTGACGCTCCACAGAATTCGCAATCTAGCGGACAGCCACGCACCGTTTGCACGGTAATGCGGTTGTATTGGCGACCGAGCAACAGCTCAAAGCGCGGCATCGGACTGTCGGCAAGGTCGTATTGTCCAGGAGCCTCTTCACGATAAGTGGGCTTGAGTGCCGCCTTGCCGCCCGCGCGGAAGTCGGCAACAATCTGCGGCCATACAGTCTCACCCTCACCGACACAAACCGCGTCGGCGTGTTGCTTGGCTTCGTCGACGGCAAAGCTTGCGTGCAAGCCACCAATCACAACCGGTACTCCGGCGGCGCGATAGCGATCTGCCAGGTCGTACATCTCATAAGCCATGGCGGTGTACGAACTCAGGGCGACCAGATCGTAGTTGCTTGCCACGTCGTGGCTCTTGGGATCTCCCACCTCTATGTAATCAACTTCAACGTCACCGGGTGTCTGCGCCGCCAGGATCAGCAGCGCCAGAGAAGGGAGCTGAGCAATCACTTCCCCGCGCCGCACAAACTGGGGCAGGGTGACACCCAATTCCACCAGCTTGGGATTCACCACTCGCACGCCTGACATCGCCATCAAACCAATCCGCATAGCATCCTCATTCCGGGCGCGACCGGCTGGCCGTCGCCACTGTCAGTTCAAACCGCTGCTGCTTTGGCCTCGCACGTCCTTATCGAAAAGCCGGAACATGATTCGTCGCGTATTGAAGAGCACCATGAGCGCGACGAGAACCTGGAATGGCCAGTACCGCAGCACCTGCACACTGGCGTGCATGATGTCGGGCCGTTGCCCGTATTTCAGGAGCGAGTACCCCATGACCAGGAAAGCGCCACCAAGTGTGGCGAGAATGAAGCGCAACGTACCGCGAATGATGACAGTGATGGCGTAAACGGTCTTGCTGACCAGGAGAGAGAAGCGATAAAGAGGAGTGTCGAGGGAGCGTTGCGCGAGGTAGATTGCGCGATTCCCCATGTTGAAAAACTGTTCTATGCGCAGGTAATCGGAGTTGCTGAAACCACGAAACATCCAGCGATGAATCTTCTTATGGATGCGCTTCTTGGCACGCTGACCCGCATCCTGGTTGTACTTACGATGCTCGCGGTACGCGTTGACGTCCTTGTAGAGACGCGCCGCCAGCGTCTCGTACAGCAGCGTTGAGCGAATCATCCGCAGCATGTTGAGGTTCATCGGGATCGAATACTCGCGCGCCAGGTCGAGGAAACTGATCCAGATGCGCGCCGAGGTGCGTTCCCACCACTCGGAGTTCTTGCTGCGGAAGGCGTAGAGGTCCTGCCAGAAGACCATCTCCAGCCGCTTGCTGAACTCGTCGATGTCAATGGGCGGCAGCGGTTCCAAGATGGCGAGAGCGCTCTGTACCATGCGGCCGATGTCTTCGTTGTCGTGATAGTACGCGAGTTGGCGCCAGTCGTTGCGCTCGCGCGAGGTATAGGCGCCGCACGACCCGAAATCAATGAATACCAACCGATTTCCCGGCTGGATCACGACGTTGCTCGGATGCGGATCGGCGTGGAAAAGCAGATTCTCGAAAATGCCGAATTGATTGGTACGAATGAGCCGCCGCGCTACCACCTTGGGGCTGATGTTGTATTGCTTCAGCAGGTCGAGGGCGTCGTCATTCCGGCGCTCGACGGCGGCCAGCAGTTCGCGCAGCCAGATGCCGGCAACGAACTCCGTTACCAGGATATCGTCGCAGGTGAACTCGGGGAATATCTTTGGCGCTGAAACCCACTTCATGTGCTTGCGCACGCGCCGGCGGAACAGTTCGGTGTAGCGCGCTTCCTTCACGAAATCGAGTTCTTCCAGCAGCATGCTGCGGAACTCGAACATGAAGTTGCGCGAAAGCCCGGGACGTAGAACAGTGAAGAATTCGAGTAGTTTCAGAACTCCGGCCAGCGCTTTACAATCCGCGATAAACTTCTCGCCGATTCCCGGACGCCTCACCTTCACGGCCACCCGCTCGCCGGAGTGGAGGTATGCTTCCCAGACGCAAGCGATAGAAGCGGAACCGATCGGCACCGGCTTCAGTTCGCGGAACACTTCCTGCAGGGGACAGCCTAGTCGTTGTTGCAGACGATTGCGTGCGTGTTCAACGCTGAATGGCGGGACATCGTCGAGCATCTTCGAGAGTTCCGCGGCGTACATGTAAGGCACCAGGTCGATGCGGATCGAGGCCTGCTGCCCGAGTTTAACGGCGGTGCCGCCGACGCGTTCGAGGATCTGGCGAAGACGTACGGCGCGAAGCTCCATGCTGCCGCGGCGCATTGCCCAGTCGATCACCCTCCACAGCAGCCACTCGATGGCCGCCGTGCTGTACACCAGCAACCGCCATGCCGCGTACAGGTTGCTGCTGTTGAAGTTCAGCATCCGCATCTGCGACGGCTGCAGGCTGGGGTCAACCGGCCCGGCCAGACGTGCGCGGATGTCGGCAGGCAGTAGGCCGCCGAGGGGGACACGCTTGTTAGTGCTGGAAACGTGGTGCTGAGCCTTTTCCCACGACCTCAAGCCCCCATCAACGGCACGCTGAACTTTGCGGGTACGCCAGTCCTTGCTGTTACGCAAGCGGACAGAGACAAGATGCTCGCTCTGGCGCCCGTTGATCGGAATAGGCGGCAAGGGCAGGCGCCGGGGTGCTGTGCCTGAGAGCCCGTCGAGCTCGGATTCGTGGTCCATAGGTACCAGACATCCAGAAATAGAACGGTTTCGGCCTGGTTAACAACGAAAGGCTTTGTCAAGGACAAAGCCTTCTACGTTACGCGCGCCTTGGAGGCGCCGCATCAAGGAACCAATTTTTCGCTAAATCCGCTTAACGGAAAATCGGCGGCATCAGCACTTTCACGCTGTCCCGGACTTGCTTTGAAACTCGCTTGCTGTTCGCGCGCTTCAAAAAGTCGTTAGGTGCGCGGCTGGCAATCCGCGCCGTCTTCCCCGCTGCCTTGCCAAGGTTGGAAACAAAGTCAACCAGGGCGCCATCCTTGCGCTTCCGCGCCGATTCCTTGCTGCGCTCGCGGTAGCGTTCCATGCCCTTCGCCACAGCGTCAGCCACGCGGTCGCCGGCGCGAGCAAACCCGCGCTCGAATTCCTGCATTGTCTTCAGGTTCTTGCTGTAGCGGCGCTTCTTCTTATCTTTGGTCTTGTACGTCACAACACGGTAGGTTTGCGCCGGCTGGGAAGCCGTGGCAACGGTTCCATCCGCACGCGCCTGGACGGCAGGAGCCGGAGCGGCAGACGATCCGCTCGCGCCAGTATCTTTTGCTTGCGCCATAGTCTTTCTCCTCCTGTTGATGGGCCTAGAAAGATAGAGGCAGTAATCCGCCCTTTCGGCGCTTCTTCTGCCGGTATATGAGGACCACCGGTACGATGCGCGCAGCGTCGCCATTCTCCGCAAGACTCGCACGAACTTCCGCGACTGCCTGGCCGACCTCGTCCATCAGCTTTCCGCGGCCGCGCTTCAGTTCTTTAATGGCTTTCCGCTTTTCCTTGCCCAGATCGATGATGATGGGAGCCGTATCCAACAGAGGAACAGTCAGGGTATCAGTAGCCATGCCATCCTCGCTTTTCCCTCGCCACCCCTGACGAGTATCTACAGTTTGGGGCTAATCAAATATCATGCATCAGGGATGAAGTCAACAAAAGCCGCCGTGACGACCACTTACAGGACGATTGGACTCCCCGGCCCCTTCAGGTACGGGTAAAGGGCGTGTAAATTGTTCGTAAGCAAGAGCCGCGTCAGTTGCCGGGCTCGAAGCGGTATCCGACCCAGCGGTCTGTCAGCAGATACTGCGGTTCACCGGGATTAGCCTCGATCTTCTTGCGCAGTTGTCCGACAAACACCCGCAGGTATTCCGGTTGTTCAATGCTGGTCCCTCCCCAGATGGCGGCAAGCAGCGTACGGTGCGGAATCACGCGGTGTGGATGTTGTGCCATGTACAGCAACAGGTCGAACTCTTTCGGCGTAAGCCGGACTTCGTTTCCCTTAACGCGAACCACGCGGGTGGCCAGATCGATGTTGAAATCGCCGATGTCGAGCACTTCCTGTATCGTCTCGGCCCGTGGAGTGCGGCGTAAATTCGCGCGCACGCGAGCAAGCAGTTCGTTCATGCTGAAAGGCTTGATGACGTAGTCATAAGCCCCTGCGTCAAGTGCCTCGATTTTCTGCCGCTCCTCGCCGCGCACGGAGAGCACGATGATCGGAACTTCGGAAAAGGCGCGCACGCGCTGGCATAACTGAACGCCGTTTAAGTTCGGCATGGCCAGGTCGGTGATAATCAGGTTCGGCGTCCAGTCCTTCATGATTTCCAGCGCCATCTCGCCGTCGTTGGCGACGCGAATGTCGTAGCCCTGCACGGAAAGAGAAGTTCGCAGAACGCGCGTGATCTGTGTCTCATCGTCAACCACCAGAATGCGCGTGTGATCCGTCATCAACGTACCTCCTGCGTTACGATGTGAACGTCGACAGAAGGCGAGTCGCGCAGGAATTTGTGAATCGCAGAGAGGTACAGGTAACGATGCCACCCGGTACGCGCGGAACGTCCAAAAATTACCTGCGTGATGTGATGTTCGCGGACGAACTTGGCCATCTCCTCGGCCACGCTCTTCCCTTTCATGCGCACGACCTTCCCGCCCAGGTTTTCCGCAAACCTTATGTTTTCCGCCAGCGTGCGCAGGTCCTCGGGACGCGTATCCGCCCCCACGTCAATGTATACGACATACAGTTCCCCGCCGATGGCTTGTGCCATGCGCGAGCCACGGGCGATCAAGTACTGCGCCGCCGGATTGGAACTGACGCCGACCGCGATACGCTCGCGGACCGCCGGTGACTGCTGTAAATCTTCCTTGGCAAGATACGCATCGAGACTGCGATCGACAACCTGCGTCACCTGACGCAAGGCAAGCTCACGCAGCGCGATCAAGTTCCCAGGCCGAAAGAAGTGCGACAGCGCCCGCTCCGCTCGCTCCAGCGGATACACATCGCCCCGCACCATTCTCTTTTGCAGGGCCTGCGGCGTGACGTCGGACATGACGACTTCGTCGACCCGCTGCATCACCCAGTCGGGCACTGTTTCCCGCACCTGCACGCCCGTGATTTGCAGGATGGTCGGACCGAGACTCTCGATGTGCTGCACGTTCATCGTGGACAGCACGTCGATCTTCGCTCCCAATAGATCGAGAACGTCTTCGTAACGTTTGCGATGCTTGCTGCCGTCGATGTTGGAGTGGGCGAATTCATCCACCAGCACAACCTGGGGTTTGCGGGCGAGGATGGCCTCGATATCCATCTCTTCAAACGCCGCGCCCTTATAATCCATTTTGCGTTTTGGAATGGTTTCCAGCTTGCCGGCAAGCTCGGCGGTTGCTTTGCGGCCATGTGTCTCAACGACGCCGATGACAACTTCTTCCCCGCGACTGGCGCGCCGGATGGCTTCGCTCAGCATCGCGTAGGTCTTGCCCACCCCGGGAGCATAGCCAAGGAACAGCTTGAGAATACCCTGTGTCTTTGCCGGGGCGACCTCCTCCAGCCATTGCTCGGGAGTTTTCAGCATCGCACTTATTTTATGTACCGGAATATAAGTTTCTTAAAGCGTACAATCCATCGCATGACGCCGTCCATTCGAACGATGCTGTGGCGCGGCTGCGACGCTGTTGTGGCCCTGGTTGCTATTACTTTCATCTACCGTCATTTCTTCCGTGTCAATCCCACGACTGTGGCTCTTACCTTTCTGGTTCTCGTTCTGCTCATTTCGGCCTATTGGGGGTTTCGTCTGGCAGTTGCTGCAGCGGTCGTAGCTACCGCGCTCTTTAACTTCTATTTTCTGCCGCCGATTGGGACCTTCACTATTTCCGATCCGCAGAACTGGGTGGCGTTGCTGGCTTTCCTGATATCGGCCGTCGTGGCCAGCGACCTGGCTGAAAGAGCGCGTAGGGAAGCGGAATCGGCCAACCGCCGGCGTCGCGAGTTGGAGCGCCTCTATGCCTTCAGCCAGTCGCTGTTAACTAACGACAACGTTCTGCAACTGCTGAACCGCATCCCGACGAGCCTGGCCAGCACCTTCGGCTTGCGCTGGGCAGTCCTGATGGTGGACGTGAAGGATACCATCTATCGTTCCGACCCGAGCGCGAACCCCGACGTCGGCACGTTGAGAACTACTTTCGCGCGCGGAGAAATGACGGTTGACGCCCACGCCTCGTATATCCCGCTGCGAACCGGCGTACGAACCACTGGCACTCTGGCGGTTTCGGACCCGACACTCTCGCGCGAGACCCTGGAGGCGGTTGGCAGCCTGATCGGCATCGCCGTCGAACGCGTGCGGGCAGTCGACGAAGTTACCAGGACGCGTGCCATGCAGGAGAACGAACGCCTTCGCTCCGCGCTTCTTGATTCGGTGACCCACGAATTTCGCACGCCCTTGACCAGTATCAAGGCGAGCGTCACCACCATGCTCTCCGCGCTTCAACTCGATCATTCGCAGCAGACCGAATTGTTGACCGTCATTAACGAAGAGGCCGATCGCCTGAATCGGCTGGTCGGCGAGGCCGCGGAGATGGCGCAACTCGATGCCGGGAGCGTCAAGCTCGATAAGCACCCGGCAATGATCAGAGACGTAGTTGACGCCGCCATGAACGACAAGAAATCGCTCCTGCAGGACCATCCCATTGAAATTCGTATTCCCGACGATCTGCCCGCTGTCCCGCTGGATTTCGAACGAATTCGCGAAGTTCTGATGCACTTGCTGGAGAATGCCGCGAAATATTCTGATCCGGGAAAGCCAATCGTTGTGACCGCGAGCGTGGAGAAGCGCGGAGTCGCCATTAGCGTCGCCGACCAGGGACCCGGTATCGACACGTTCGAGCAAGCGTTGATTTTCGACAAGTTCTACCGCGGCAAAAACCAGCGCTATTCCGCCGCCGGCACCGGCATGGGATTAGCAATCTGCAAGGTGATCGTGGAAACCCACGGCGGTGCGATTGGCGTTGTTAGCCAACTCGGACACGGGTCGGTTTTCACTTTTCTTTTACCGTTGGTGTAGCACTACGGCACTATCGTTGTTCGATGGGCGAAACGAGCGGTAGGTTATCCAATGCAGGCTACCTCGTAGTGTTCTCATGGATGGAATATCGCGAACGACACAAGTTTGCGCTTCTATGGTGACACGCTCGGCTTCAGAGTGGCGCGGGGAAATCGACAATAAATAGCGAACAAAAAGGGAATATGTTGTCTGGCATATGTCAGGCGCTGGGCTTTTCCATCGCGTTGAGTTTGTGCGCACAAATTCCGGTGCGACTCTTATTGTTGTCAGACGAAAGAACCGATGTATACTCCGCCCGTGGAAACCCTCCTCAACCTTTTGTGGCTGGCAGTCATTTTGCTGCTTTTCGCGAGGGCGCACTTCGCCCCAGCTACACGACAAGGTCGCGACTCGCGCAGGGTATTAACAGCAATCAGCATAGTGTGCGTCGCTACATTGATATTTCCATACATCTCCGTTTCAGACGATCTAAACGCACCCACCAGCAGCGAACCGATCAATGAAAGGCTCTACCAGTGCGCACCGGATAAAATTTACCAGGGGGATTTGTATACACAACTTTTCCTCGTCTTTATAGCTAGCCTTCGGTTCCAGAATCGTGAGGTAACCGACGAGAACTGCCAGTTCAAAGCGCTCGCCGGATTCTCGAGTCCAATTCCAAGCAGACCCCCGCCTACATGCTCCTTCTAGTTACAAGTAAATAGAATCGTGGGCTCCACAGTTACGTATTGTCGGTCAACTCCTGAAGGGCCGAACCCCTCGTATTTGGACCGGCTGATAAGGAAAAACATGAGTCAGTTTTCTCATGAAAGAGAGAGGCAGCCGTTCAGCTATTCAAGGCTTGTATGGCTTTTCTGCCTTGTCCAACTGGCGGCATTAGCGACGATCGCTTTATTCCAGATTAGGCGGGAAACCTCGGCTGATTTTCTGACGACCGTTGTCGTCGTGGTGTTGGTTGGCATCAACGCAGGGCTCATTATCATAGGACGATATCAAGAGCGGCAGAAAGCCAGAGCCAATGTCGAGTTCACGGCCTCGCTCTGTCACGAACTGGGTGCGCCATTGTCGACAATCGAACTGGCTTCCGACAATTTGGCTCTCGGGCACATTACTGGAGCCAGGGAGACCGAAAAATATGCGTCGGTCATCCGGGAACAGGCACATCAAATGGCGGACCTGGTGAATCAACTGCTTCTCTTTTCCACGGCGCAGGTAGCTTGTGACCAGTACCAGCTTGAGGCGCTCGACGTCGCAGATCTTATCGACCGAGCGATTCGCAACACGAAGTATTTGGTGCAACGGTCAGGATTCGGTCTGGAGATAAAACTCGAACCCGGGTTGCCATTTGTGGTCGGCGACCCGCGAGCACTATCCCTGTGCCTGCAAAACCTCCTGCTGAATGCTGTGAAGTATGGTGGTGACGATCGCCGGATTGAGGTGTGCGCAAAAAAGCACTATCGCGGTGAGGTTTGTTCCTCAGTCGCGATCAGCGTCCGCGATCATGGTAGCGGCATTCCGCCTTCCGATCTCCGACGTATCTTCGAACCCTTTTACCGAACTTCCCGCGTCAGGGCCGCCCATGTGGCCGGTACTGGCCTTGGGCTCCCCTTGGCGAAACGAATCGCCGAGAAGATGGGAGGCGCTCTGGCAGTCGCTAGCGAGGTCGGGAGGGGAACATCGTTTACTGTAATTCTTCGGGTCGCAGGCGAGTTGTGGAATGAAAATCAAATGGACTGGAGCGGTAGGGAAGCCGTATAGAGATGGCTAAGCGAATTCTGCTTGTGGAAGATGATAACGAGCTCGTGGCCGTTCTTGTCGACCGATTCACGATAGAAGGGTATTCCGTTGTTGTTTCTCAGGATGGGGACGAAGCCTTCCTTAAAGCCGTCACCTCGCCGTTCGATATCATCTTATTGGATGTCGGGCTTCCAGGACGCAATGGTTTGGACCTGTGTCGCGATCTAAGGCATGCCGGTTGCATGTCTCCCATCTTGATTCTGTCGGTTCGCAGCCAAACCCTCGATAAGGTCCTGGCATTGAAGCTCGGCGCCGACGATTACCTTTCTAAGCCATTTGAAGGGTTGGAGTTGATGGCGCGAATCGAAGCACTGATGCGCCGTGCCGCCATTCCGAAGCCGGCCGGCATATTGCGTTTCGGTTGGATCACGATTGACCTGCATGGGAAAACGGTTACTCGTGAGGGCGAAAATGTGAGGTTGTCTGCACGCGAGTTTCGGCTGCTGCAATACCTGTTAGAGCACGCCGGAGAAACTTGTACCAGGCCAGAGATTATGAAACAAGTGTGGGGGCATAGTAAGGAGATATTGACCCAGGATGTGTTGGCCCGGACTGTCGACGTCTACATAGGTAATCTTCGCCACAAGCTTGAGCACGATCCTAAGAGGCCAGAACTGCTCCTGACAGTTCCTGGCTTCGGCTACAAATGGGTGACTCCAACGGGGCATCATTAAAGAGATTAAACTTAGTATAAACATATATAGAACGTGTAAAACATTTTAATCTAGAATAAAATTTCTTGACCCTTACTTATCCCATCCCTAAACTGCGCTGCAACTGTTACGAGTAGGTGTGCGCAGTCTTGAGAGTGTTCCCTCTCGGTGGAGCATATTCTATAAGTATTGCCTGATTCTCCCCCAAACTGACCTTGAGGCGGACATGAGCCCTCGCGGGCGCGGTTAGCGTTGTCTGAGAAGTAAGATCCTTGATTCTCCGGGTCGCTCAAGGTTGAAACGGAGTGAGAATATGAAAAGCAATAGTTCTGGAAAGACATCGGCCTGTTCTTTTTCGGGCCAGATTAGAGTCTTGGTAGCCGCCAGAGCCGATTGGCAGTCGCGCCTTATCGTAAATTATCTGACCACATACAATTGGTGCATTCCTTCTGAGTCTGGCAGAGACACTGAATCCCTCGCCACCAGCCTCGCGTGTTTTGAGCCCGCGGTCATTCTCATCGGAGCGGATCTTGGCGCGCTATCAGAGCGCACCAAAAACGCGCTGCAGGTTATTTCTTCGTTCTCTCGACGAATACGATCCATTCTGTTGCTCGAAAACGCCGAGTCCGAAGCGGTTCTTAATGCCTTTCGGGCAGGCGCTTCTGGCGTCCTATGTACTAGCGATTCGGCACAAACGTTGGCACAGAGCATCCAAGCAGTACATCAAGGCCAGTTATTTATTAGCGAAGGCCAGTTGACGTTATTGGAGCGCGCGCCTGAGGATCAGCGATTGGCGCGTCGGCGCGAACGATCAATTTTGAAGACGGTGACCAGCCGAGGGCTGATGGCTGCATGGACTGGAACGTCCAAGGGAACAGCTGGAATTCATTAAACTAGGTAGGTCGGCCAAGATGTAGTTTCACCAAGATCGGTCTTCACCAGTTGGAACGCACAATTCTAAGTGTCTTGCTGACGCTTTAGGATCGCGAGTAAACATGTCACACAGCGTAATGACGATTGCAGACTTTCATCCCTCAATCACAAAAGTCTTGGTAGCCGATGTTAGACGGCTGAACAACTCCCTAATTGTCGGAGCACTACAGGGGGACCCGCGTTTTGACGCAACAGCGTGTGAGTGCAGATCGGATGTCTTCGCTGCCAGTCTGAGGAGAATCAGGCCGGAGATCGTGCTGATAGGCGCCGGCGCCACTGGAGCCGATGAGTCTCCAATCGAGATGGTGCGGGTCGGCCGATCGATCATAGGAACCCTGGCCGCGATCGTGTTGCTCGACGCCTCCGACAATTCGACTGCCGTGGATGCGTTTCGAGCGGGTGCGCGGGGTGTGATCTGTCGTGATGAAGTGGTGCAAAGCTTGATTGAATGCATCTTGTCAGTCTCTTCGGGCCAGATGTGGGCGCGTAAAGCGCATTGGCAAAGTGTCATTGAAGCATTTGCTGCCAGCGATCGACCGCGAGTCCTGGATCACGCTGGGAGATCCATCCTCACCAAGAGAGAAGGCGAGATTGTCAATGGAGTAGTCGACGGACTCAGTAATCGTGACATAGCGGTGCGTTTGCAGTTGAGTGAGTCGACTGTTAAGAACCATTTATGCCGCATATTTGAGAAGCTCAGGATGGCAAATCGGACGGAACTAGTATCGTTTGTCTGGCGTGAACGGTCGTGCACAACTCAAGTTGTCGTTGACGAGGTAGATGGAGATGACAGCAAAGAACTCTCCGCGTAGCCCGACAATACCCATCCGCGACGATCCATCCTCTCCTGCTGTCTGAATTAAGCAGAACAAAACGAGCATACATTATCCCATGCCAGTGGGAGTAGTCTCCGCTCTCCTTCCGATTAGTACTTTGGTACCTAGATTACCCCGAAGAGCTGAACCTTAGTACTACCTTACAACACTATGTTAGGGGTGTCTTGGGCCAAAGAGTTTCTAGCTCTTGTATGAGTGCCGTAAAAAGCTAGAATGCGTCGGTATTGTGGGTAGGAGGAAGGTGTTGTGACGGAGTCCCCCTCTTTGTCACGCACCAATGACATCCCCTCCCGTCAGGACACCATGGTGTGACCGTGACGGCGCGTCGTGAAAGTCCTCCCCGTGATCGATACAACTGTAAGCGTCTGCGATAAGCGGTCAGTTAGTGTGCTTCGGCCTACGGATCCAGGGCCGGTAAGCGAATGCGGAAGTGTGTCAGGCTCCCGGGGCCAAGACACCAAAGCAGGAGATACGACATGCTCATCAGGAGTTTTCGGCTGTTCTGTCTGGTAACAGTTCTGGCAAGCCTTGTGATCGTGAAGGCGACCGCGCAGTCCTTCCGAGTCCAGTGCCCCACGTCCACTATCACTCACCCTTCGAATCTTCATGACAACAACTCCGAGCCGGCCTACACAGGGCCGACGGCGCTAGCGCTAAACAGCAGCGGGTACATGGCGCCGACCGGAAATGTCAATGGCGCCATCAAGTGCCAGCAGATCTCAGGTGGTGACGGTTACGCGACGATGGCAGATGGGACGCAAACCTATATGTTCTCGTTTGGGCCGCTCTCCGGATTGGTGAACATCGCGTCGGGCAATCCAAATGGCATGTACGGGGCAGGCGCCGGGACAGAGTTTCCGAACATCTTTAATACGGTGTATTCGGGCGGAGCGCCGTTACAGCCTGGAGATCCTGCCACGACTGGCTTGAATGCATTCGTAAACGCCGACAGCTCTCCGTACAACGGCGCAGTCGGGTTGATCGGCGACCCTGACGTGTTGGTTGCCGGATCAGGCACCGGGGCCGCAGCGACCGCGACTGTTGCCGGAGGACTCGTCACCGACGTGACAGTCACCAACGCAGGACATGGCTACTTGGGGGCGCCGTCTGTCACCTTTAGCGCACCAACCGATCCTACATGTACACCCGCTGCTTGCACCACAGCGCTAGGGGTCGCGCACATAGCTGGCGGGATCGTCACCGATATCGACATTACTTATACCGGTTCGGGATACACTACGGCTCCGACCATCACCTTCGGCCCAGGCGCGAATGCCTGCTCCGGGCCGACTCCGCCGCCAGCATGCATCACCGGCCATGTCGATCCACGTCAGATTATGGACGTCGGCGTGATGAATGGCAACATTCCCGCGCCACTGATGGCGATTGACGAAGACGATGAGTTCTTCCTGACGCTTACCAACGTCGGCATGATTATGCGGCCCGACTTGTTTGAGCAGCACACCGTTCACTTCCACGGTTACCCGAACGCGTCATCGTTCTACGACGGCGTGCCGGATGCGTCGGTCGCGATCAATATCGGCGCCAGCTTTACTTACTACTATCTAGCTCCCGACGCCGGAACATACTTCTGGCATTGCCACATCACTCCTCCCGAACACCTGCAGATGGGTATGGTCGGTCAGATCTATGTCCGTCCGCGCCAGAATCGCGTAACCGCAGGCAATAGCCTCTACGACGCGCTCGTAGCTCAACAAGTTGATCTGCGCACAAGGTGCGACTCCAACAGCGACATTCTGTGCAGCAATCCGCTGCCGAACGGTGGTACCGCGGGTTCCGCTCCGCGCGCCGCAAGCGGCAACTATGCCTACAACGACGGCGATGGTTCCACTGCTTACGACGTTGAATATCCACTGCAAATCCATGGGTTTGATCCCGACTTCCATTTTGTCGGCATGACGTTCAACCCCGAGGGGTTCGCCGACATGAAGGACAAATATTTCTTGCTGAATGGTCGCAGCTACCCCGACACCGTGGGCACCCAGGATGGTTCTGGCAACGTGGTCGCAGGTCCAATGACCACTCAGTCGGCAGATGGTGTCCTGCACTTCTCGCAGCCACTGACTTCGGTCATAAACATTCCTGCAGGTAAGAAGGCGCTACTGCGCATTTCTGACTTGGATGTTACCGAGTTTCAGACCCTGGCGTCACTCGGCATCCCAATGCGCGTAATCGCGCTCAACGCCAAATTGCTGCGTGACCAGGCAGGCAACAACCTGTACTACAACACCAACTCCATCACGCTGGGTGGCGGCGAGTCGCTCGATGTGATTCTGGATACCAGCCAGCCCAAGCCCGATGGCACCGCCTACGCCAAGGGTGAAATCTACTATCTTTACACTCCCAACCTCGACCACCTTTCCAACGATGCCGAGAACTTCGGCGGATTAATGACCGAGATCCATATCAACTAGGAGAGCAGCGATGAGCCAGATGACTATAAAACATGCGAAGACACAAATCCTTCTGGCGCTGTTGGTGACAGTGGCGCTGTTGCTGACGCCGGCGGCCTTTGCTGCGGCTCCCGGAATTACCGGGCCGACCTTCAACTTGACCGCACAAGATGCGTATCTCACACAGCCCGACGGCCAAATGGTGTACTCCTGGGGGTACGGATGTAATGGCGCCCCCGCAGGATTTAAACCAACGATGGCAAACCAGACCTGCAACAGCATGCAGGTTCCGGGACCAACCTTAATCGTTACAGAAGGTCAGACTGTAACAGTCAACTTGTTGAACGGGTTGCCAGCCGCCGCCGGCAATACATCGATTCTGTTTCCCGGTTTCAACGTGACCACGAGTTGTTCAGCTACAACCCCGGTCGGCACACAAGGACTGTTGACGTGCGAGGCGGCGCCGGGTGGCACAGTGACGTACACCTTCAACGCATCATCGCCCGGTACCCGCGCATATTACAGTGGAACCCAGGGCGACCTGCAGGTCGAAATGGGGCTTTATGGGGCCATCATCGTCCTGCCGAGTTCGATCCCTTCCGTCTGCTCGGCTGGCCTGCCGTCGACAGCGCCCGGGAACAATAAAGCTGCACAAACAGCCTGGGGTGAAACTGACTTCCGCCTGGCAGCAGCAGCCTACGACCACCCTAAGACTTGTTATGACCGGGAGTATCTCTTCCAGTTCTCTGAAATGGATCCGTCCATTCACCATCAAGCTCAGATGCAGGTACTGGCCAGGGCGGGCTGCACCGCGGGATCCGCGGGGTGCAGCCTCGACGTGCTCACCGAGCCTTATCACCCCGCTTACTTCATGATCAACGGCCGTTCGATGCCTGACGACATGGATCCAAATTACTCGTACCAATATCCGCATCAGCCTTACAACGGCAACCCGCACATGCATCCCGGTGAGCAGGTGTTGCTGCGCATCATAGGTCAGGACCGATGGCAACATCCGTTCCACGAGCATGCCAATCACGTGCGAATCCTGGGTCGCGATGGTAACTTGATCCTTAGCGCGACTGACCCCAACAGCCTCGCCGGTCCTCTCCTCTTCACCACCACCACCACGCCTGGTTTGGCAATGGACGGCATCTTCTATTACACAGGAAGAGGGCTGAACTGGGACATGTACGGGCACAATGCTGGATCGTCAGACCCCAATGCAACGTTGCCTTGTACGCCTGACTCGAATGGCTACAACACCGGCACACCAACTGCGGTCAATTACTTTGAATGGTGTCAAGACCACAACAAGCCCATGGAGGCAAAGCCTTTTGGGGATGTCGGTGCTGGCGGCCCTGTAACTCTCCCAGATCCGAACCTGTTTACCAACGGCGCATGGTTCGGCGGTAGTCCGTACTTAGGTCCGGATGCGACTACCCGCGCAACCTTCGGAACTTGCACCGGGTCAAGCACCTCCACTTCTTGCGGCACAACTGGAACAACTCCGCCTTCGGGCACAATTGCCAATAATCCCTCCACCGAAGCTGGGTTCGCCTTCATGTGGCACTCGCACAACGAGCGCGAGATCACAACCAACAATATCTTCCCGGGCGGAATGATGATGATGATGCTGGTCGATTCCCGGGAATTCATCATCGATGAGTCGAACTAAGTGAGGAGAAGAACGATGCGATCCAACTCTCTGAATGCGACAGTAAAGACGGCGATATTCGCAGTTTGTATTCTCCTCCTCACCGCGGGGATTAGCTTTGGTCAGGTGAACCTGACGGCTGGCTCCGCAAGCGTCACCTTGCCTGACGGCACAGTTGTCCCGATGTGGGGATACACGTGCGGTACGGTGACGGGTTCAGCGACATGCGCCCCGCTGAACCTATCAGGCGGGTGGTCTCCAGTTTTGATTACGGTACCAACCGGGCAAGACCTGCAAATTACGCTGGCAAACAGCCTCCCCAGCCCGGTGCCTACGTCACTGGTCATCGTGGGCCAGTTGGGTGGCGGCTTGGGAGATGCCACCCAGCGAACGACCTCGCCTAGTCCGCTGCATGACAACCAGCCGACCACCTGGCCCATTGCGAACACCGGTGCGATCAATACTCCTCCGGCGCAGGGACCTCGTGTGCAGTCCTTCTCCACGGAGGTGGCCACTGGTGGGTCAACCACTCTCACGTGGAAGTCGCCCAGGCCAGGCACCTACCTCCTCGAGTCGGGCACGCATCCCTCAATCCAGGCTACCATGGGTTTGTACGGCATTTTGGTCGTGACGACCGCGCCCACGGGAACGACAACGCCGGGCACGGCGTACCCGGGTGTCAGCTACAACGCAGAAGTTCCATTGCTCTTCAGCGAAATCGATCCGGCGCAGAACAATGCGGTAATTGCCGCAGTGGGAACTACTGGATTCAGCGAGACGGCAACTCGCGGGACGTACCTCAACGGACCGATGGCGAATATCGGCGTCACAAATCCTGGTTCGGGTTACCTCTCAGCCCCGAACGTGACGATCACCGGCGGCGGCGGTACGGGAGGCGGCGTGGCGCACGCGGTTGTTGACACTACCTCTGGCAGTCCAACATACGGACAGGTTACAGAAATTGACATCGACACGCCAGGCAGCTACATCTCCGCGCCGACTATCGCTCTAGATCCACCAGTGAATCCGGGATGTACCGCCCATCCGGCTACTGCGGTCTGCACGACTGCCACCGCAATCTCGGCTCTTCAGCTTAGTCCCAATGGCATTGCTCAATGCAGTGGCGGGGCCGCAGCCTGCTATCCGCCCACGGTGAACTACACTCCCCTGTACTACCTAATCAACGGAGTCGCATTCGACAAGAACAACGCGCAAGCTTCGCTCTTCTCTGCTCAGCCAGGATCTACGACGGCGCCCGTTACCGGGACCGTGCTTGTCCGCATGGTGAATGCCGGCTCGCGCATGCATGTGCCTTCCATCGTTGGCGCACAAACGGGAACTGGTAACGCAGGCGGGTTCTCCCTGATCGCGGAAGACGGCAACCCACTTCCTGGCATCCCTCGTGTGCAGAGCGAAGTCTTCATGCCCGCGGGTAAGACCTACGACGTCATGGTCAACGTACCCGCTTCCGCTACTGCGCTTCCGATCTTTGACCGTGAGTTAAGTCTCTCGGCCAACGCAATCGCCCGTGATGCCGGCATGCTGGCATACGTCAGCGTCAATAGCTCCGGCGTGCCTGCCGATCCGGCTTTGACTGGGGCAGTCGCCCGGGATGACTCCTATAATCTCGTAAGCGGCCAGACCCTGTCCGTCGCCGACCCATCGAAGGGCTTGATCGCCAACGACACCAACGTGAACGGTGTGCAGCTCCTTTCAGGGGGAACCCTTGGCACGCTGACGCTGAATGCCAATGGCACTTTCACGTACATTCCGAATTCTGGTACCACGAATGACACTTTCACCTATTGCGCAAACGGCTCCGTAACCGGCGGCGTATGCTCGTCTCATGTGACCGCGACGGTAACCCTGGGTGCTTGTACCGGCACTTGCCTGGAAGCCGGCTCTGGCATTGCGATGGGGAATGCCTCCTTTAACGCCAGTACGGCAACATATATCAATATCGCTCCTCCTGGAGTGCTGGCCTCCGACAAGGATGGCGCTGGTTATCCACTTACCGTGGCGACTGGCACTGCGTCAGCGCTGTCTCCCGCCGGGACGCTATGGATTCAGCCGAATGGTGGATTCATAGCCTCTGTTCCTGGTGCTGGTACCTATACCTTTAGCTACAACGCGCAGAACTCGCAAGGCACCAAGAGTGCTTCGCAGGCCACTGTCACCTTGGTCTTCCCGACTGCAAATGGGCCAGTGATCTCCGTGTTGGACGGAAAGACGCATACTCCTATCAGCGACTATCGCTGGGTGATTGAAGAAGATCGCACCTTCTATGTCGATCCCAATTGCACAACGAATCCTCCCCCGGCTGGTTGTCCAACGTTCGCTTCTGGAATCGTCCCGACTTTTGGCACGAACTTCCATACCAGCTATATGCCGGTCGTGGCCACAGGTTGCACGGGAACACAGTCCTGCGAAGGGGGGCAGACTGTGCAGGGCAAGGCCGCGGTGTGCGATGTCGGCAACGGCATTTGTCGTTTCGACTCGCCGCAACAGGTAGAAGTTGACCCAAGGAATGTCGCGCTCGATCCGACGAAGCGCTACTACATCTCGGTGCTGCCGGGCGATGCCGCCAATCCATTCATCACCGGCAACCTCTCGGCCTGTCCGCCTTCGACGGATCCTGGCTACGATCCAACGCAGTGCGGCCACGGCATGGGTGGCGCGCCAATTGCGCCGGCATGCAGGCCGGTTCCGCCCTCTACGACTTGTACAGGCAGCTTTGCTCCGGTCACGATCCTTTCCGAACCAAGTCCTTACCCTCCTTCGAAACTGTCGGTGTTTGTCTTCGAAGACGACTTCCCGCTCAACGGTGAGCAGGATGCAAGCGGTGGCATCGACACCTTGGCAACCAACGAGCCTGGCCTAGGCGGATTCAATATCACGCTTTTCGACGACGCGGGTGGCACCGGCGACGCAACTGGACAGATGACGTACGACATGTTTAACCAGCCGCTGTCGAACAGCCTATCCGGAACCATCGACCCAGCCACTGGTGAAGATGCTTGCCCGATAGCCAAGAATCCTCGCAGTGCCAGCGATGTGACCTCGACGGGCATCACCGGCACCATCGTTACCTGCCCGAAGTTTGAAGCCGACGGCGTAACCGCCTCGCCTCTTGCCGGCCAGGCTGTGGTTGCCAATCTGATGCCCGGTCGCTACGGCGTGGTAGCAACGCCGGGAGCGGACCGAATTGCAAGAGGTGAAGAGTGGCTCCAGACCAATACTCTGGACGGTCAGAAGGCGCACGATTCCTTCCTGCGAATTGGCGAGCCCAACTTCTTCCAGGAGTTCGGCCCCGCCAGTTATCACGTGACCATTGGCTTTGCCAGTCCGGCCATCATCAACGGCCGCAAAGCTGGTGTGTGTAACGGCACCGATGCGAACGTGACGGGTGTGAATTGTACTCATACCGTTACAGGCAAGGTGACCACGGAGCGCATGAGCCGCACGCCCGATGAGCGGCTCTATAGCAGCGGGTCCAACGACAGTTTCTCCTTTACCCAGTGCTATGTCAGCCTTGGCGACACCGATGGCGAAGACTTTGCTTTCACCAAGTGTAACTCCGACGGTACCTTCACCCTGACTGGCATTCCCGATGGCAACTGGAGAATCACCGTCTTTGACCAGTGGAACGACATGCTGGTGGACGGCCTCTCAACCCCTGTCGGTCTCGGGCCCGGATACGGCCTCTGCACCGGGCCGGGTTCCAGCGCCTCCAACTGCAACATGGGCGACATCGCCATGAACCAATGGCAGGCGAACATCTACACCAGCACCTTCTTCGATCAGAATGGTTCTGGCGTGATGACCGACTACTCCGGAACGCAATGCACTGCGCCGGGCGTCCCCAGCGGCTGCAATCCTAACTTTGGCAACCCTCAGCCCGGCCTCACGTTCGTAGCGACCAATATTCGTTTCCGCGACGGCAGCTACTCGAACTTCAACAATACCGACTTGTCGGGTAACGCCGGATTTAACGAAGTGTTCCCGCTCTTCAGTTGGTACGTGGTCGAAACCGACACCACGCGCTTCAAGAGCACCGGCATTCACGTCGTTTACGACGCGGGTGGTGCGGCTGACGGTACTCCGGGTGGAGGCCACTCCAACATAGGACAGTTCATGGCGAATACCCAGGAGATCGTGCCCGTGCCAAGTAACTTGCGCGTACCTGGCGCTGTGTATTGCGACAATGCTGATTGCACCGGCCAGTCTCTCGCCACCGGCCCCATTACGGGTGGACCAAGCGGACCAGGCGGTTCTACCGGTCGTATCGATCCGCCTTGGGTACAGATGGAAGGCTGGCAGGGTTTCTCCGGCCAGAACAGTTTCCTCGAGTTCGGCAAGAAGCCTTTTGCAGTGGGTGAAACCGGCGGTATTCACGGCGAAGTCATTTACGCCTCAACACGTCCGTTCGACGATCCTTCTCTGTTGATCCACACCAGCTGGACACCCGACGTGCCTGGCGTCACCATCAACTTATACAAGGAGGGTACGGCTCCGGATGGCACCACCAGTCTCTCGCTGATCGATACGACCAAGACGAGTAGCTGGGATGATTGGGCGCAGGGCTTCCGCTCTGACGGCATTCCCAATATGAACTGTCCCGGTCAGGGTGCGGCTTCTGGACCGGCGGCCGATCTGTTCTTCTTCACCCTCTATAACCAGCCGATGTGGCTGGACTTCTATCAATCTCAACACGACTCCACCCATACCGTGACTCCGCTGCCGAGCAACGCCCAGTTCAAGTGCTATGACGGCATGCACAACTGGAACCAGTTGCAGCCCGCGCCCTACGACGGCTACTACGCGTTCCCCAGCGTCACCAGCATGGATCCGGTGAGCGGAAAGCCCACGGGAACGAACTGCACTGGGTGCGTTTCTAATCCGGATGCGACGGACAAGTACCGCTTTGGTACGCCGATGCTGCCCGCCGGCAAGTACGTAGTCGAGATGATCGTGCCCCCGGGCTACGAACTGGTAAAGGAAGAAGACAAGAACATTCTCATCGGCGACAACTACATTGCTCCTGTAACGGTAGAGTTCCCCAACCTCGCTGGCTCGGTCTACATTCTTCCCGATCAGGCCGAGGTGTCTTCGCTTTACAACCCGAACAACCCGCAGAACCCGACTCAAACCTTTGGACGCACCACCTATGCCAGTCACGAAGGTGACACGGGTAGCATCGAAACCTTCTGGCCTTGCGTTGGCCAGTCGCGCATCGTCCCCGATTTCATTAGCCTGTATCCCGGATCCCAGGAAGTTGCGCCGTTCGCGGGAGCGACTCGCAATCTCTGCGATCGCAAGGAGATAACTCTCGACGACCAGAGCTCTGCCCTCGCAAAGTTCTGGATTTTCACCTCCGCGCATGTGGCCGCTCACTTCACCGGCGTCATTACCGACGACTTTACCTCCGAGTTCGATCCTTTCTCGCCGCAGTTTGGTGAGAAGTTCTCTCCTGCCAACATGCCCATAGCGTTGAAGGACTGGAGTGGTCAGGAGATCTCTCGCGTCTACACCGATCAATGGGGAACTTACGACGGCCTGACGTATTCGACCTGGGAAGTGAACCCGCCCAACCCGACGGGCTACGCCCCCACCATGATGGTCGTTTGTATGAACGACCCAGGAACTGGTGCCACGCCGGATGCTCTGTTTAACCCGCAGTACAGCCAGTTCTGCTACGAAATCCCGTTCATGCCGGGACAGACGCAGTACATGGATACCCCTGTCGTTCCTACGTCTGGGTTCGCCGGGGCCGGCTATAACAACCCTGATTGCAACTACCCCGACGCCACTCCCGCGATTAGGGAGGTCGATGGCGATGGCGTTGGACCTTGGGTTAGCGCCACGGGTCACAAGTTGACGATTAAGTCCTTGGGCGATGTCCCGGTGCCTAACTACGGGTATTCCGGACCGTCCGCCAGCACATCTCCCTTTAACCAGAAGACCACTGTTCGGCACTACGGTTTCGGCGCGACGCAGGGAACCGGAACCGTGACCATCGGTGGAAAAGCCGCAACCGTCACAGGTTGGAGTGATACCCAGATTACGGTTACCGTTCCGAGCACCGTTCCGGCTTGCTCGATGCAGCAGCAGGCTCAATATGGTGGTGTTGCCTCGAAGTGTGGGGAATTGGTCATCACCACGGGTGCCGGCAAGCAATCGGTCGACGCGGTGACCGTGACCGTTGAAAACAAGAGCCCCACTCACGTTACCGCCAATGACTCTATTCAAGGCGCGATCAATGCCGCCGCTCCTGGCGACCTGATCATCGTCGATCCCGGTGTTCACCAGGAACTGGTGATCATGTGGAAGCCGGTCCGGTTGCAAGGTGTCGGCGCTGCTTCCAGCATCATCAATGCGAACACTCAACCGGCCGGCAAGCTGGATGTGTGGCGCGCCGAGGTCAACTGCCTGTTCGGTCTTGCGCTCAACGGTCAGCCCTACAGCAGTTCCACCGCTCCAGTGCCACCGGCCACTTCTCCCAATGTCTACGATCCGACCGGCGCCCAGAGCTGCCCGGCCACGGGATGGAACTACTTCGGCGGCGGTCCTAACAATCCGCAGGTCGATCGTCTTCCCTTGGAAGGCATCGTCGGTTGGGACACCACGGTGAACGGCAACCTCGCTCAATTGTTGCAGGAACCGTCGCTGATGGGTGCGTATGAAGGCGCCGGAATCACGGTCTTGGCCAAAGGCGTCCGCTACGCCAACGGCCTTGTCTTCGGAAATGGTGCCGATTCCGGCAGTGTCGCAACAGAAGGCCAGTTCCCGCTCGGCACCGTGCTGTTGAGCAACGGCAATGCTGACTGCAATACCACCAGCGGCGGAAAGACTGGCTACTCGAGCAACTTCCAGTGCAATCCGTCCCGGATCGACGGCTTGTCGATCACCGACGCCTCCCAGGGCGGTGGCGGCATCTTCCTCCATGCCTGGGCCCACAACATGGAGATCGCCAACAACCGTGTCTACAACAATACGGGAACACTCACCGGCGGTATCACGATTGGTCAAGGTGAATCTCCGGATGCTCTCGTGAACGGCAACAACGGTGACCCCGTTGGCTTCGACCAGCAACCGTGGACCTGCTATCAGGGCGCGATCACCTATCCCGCTGGATATCCCGGTAATCCCGCGGTCCAGAACGTAAGCATTCCTGGCTTGGCTAGCGGCGCTCAACTGCCGTACTGCTACGACACGAATGTCAACGTTCACAACAACGCTGTGATCTACAACTCCTCCATCGGAGACGAGGTCTTCTCGGGTACTCCGGCCGGGGCGGGCGGCGTTACCTTCAGCATCGGTGCTGACGGATACAAATTCCAATACAACTGGGTTTGCGGCAACCTGAGCTCGGGTGACGGTGGCGGCTTCGCCCATATGGGCTACATCTACAACGGGGACATTGAGCACAACGCGGTCCTCTTCAACCAGAGCACCAATCCGACGATTGCCACCAACGGCGGCGGTATCGTCATCATGGGCGCTGCTCCAGACGGCACGGTGCAGAATGGCGCACATGAATGCGGCAGTATCACCGACGTGGATTGCGCGCCTGGACTCAGCGACGGCACCGGTCCCGGCCTGGTAATCAATGCCAACTTGATCATGGGCAATGGCGCGGAAAGCGGTAGTGGTGGCGGATTGCGCCTGCAAGACGTGAACGGCACCGAAGTCGCGGCCTTCCCGCTGGAACCCAACGCGATTACGCGCGCCGGCACGCAGTACCTGGGCTGGAACAGCGTGCTCGTTACCAACAACATCATTGCCAACAACGTTGCCGGCTGGGACGGCGGTGGCGTCTCGTTGCAAGATGCTCTGAATGTGGACTTCATTAACAACACGGTGATGTCCAACGACACCACGGCATCCTCGGGTGTTCTGTTCAATACCCTGGGCGCTCCCCTGGCCAGCGCGCCTGGAGACGGCAACCAGACTACCTCGACGACGACGTCAGCACCCCAGGCAGCTGGCCTGGTTTCCATGGCGAACACCTCGCTCCTGCAAGGTGCTCTCTCCAGCGAGAACGTGTTCTGCCCGGCAGGGCACGCGACTGGCTCGACCACGACGGGTGTTCTCAACGGCGACTGCAAGAAGTTCTCCGTGCCGCGTCTCTACAACGATGTGTTCTGGCAAAACCGCTCGTTCTACATTGGTGTGGGCGCTCTTGGATCGGGCACTCTCAACCAGCAGAACGTGGTTACTCTGTATAACTCGTTCACCACTTCTGCCGCCGGCAGCCAGCCATCGGCTGATGCCACCGTCGGTAACGGCGGCGGTACGATCATCAGCGGAGGTACCGGCGCTTGTGTGACTCCGAATAGTGCTCCGAATTACTGGGACCTCGGCGTGCGCGGCGATTCGGGTCCGACCAACCACGCTTCAGGATTGAAGCTTGCTCCCATCTATTCGGTGTATAGCATCGGTGACTACGCCGGGTCCCATAACAGCAACTCCAATCCCACGGTGCTGAGCCAGTACTGCAACGGTTCCCGAGTGCCGCCAGAGAACGGCGGTCTTGGTTACCAGGTGCCTCCTGGAATCGCAGATGCAACGGTACCGAACCCGATCTTCAGCCTGACCCCTGCGGCGACCGTGGACGAAGGCAACAACTGGATCAACATCAGTTGGGGCCCGCTCTCGTTGACGAACCCCGTGACCAACATGGTACTCGGCAACTACGGCCCAGCGGCGGGTTCATCGGTCATTAGCCTCATTCCGTCGAGTGCAAATGGCGCCACTGGTGCGTACACACTGGCACCGTCCTCCGACTTCTACGGCACCTTGAGAAAGACCAATAGTGCGGTTGACGCCGGTGCAGTCGAATTTATCGTTGCGCCCAACACGCCGATGGGGTTTGTGACGGGTGGACCGCTGAGCTTCGGAAACCAGAACGTTGGAACAACCAGTGCAGCTCAAACCCTGACCTTGCATAGCAGCGGTACGGCCAACCTGACCAACCTCGTTATCACGGTGAGCGCTCCGTTCGCACAATCGGGTGGTTCGTGCTCGGCGGCGTCGAACTTGGCGCCGGGCGCAACCTGCACCATTAACGTGACGTTCTCGCCGACAGCTCCTGGTGCGGTGAATGGCACGGTTACCATAACGGCCAACGGAGCGGTCAGCGATGAGCCGGTGCAGTTGACCGGTACTGGCATCAGCCACACCGCAACCGTTACGCCCAGTCCGCTGGCGTTCGGCAACGAGGTGATCGGAAGCCCGAACATCCTGAACCTGACTGTCACCAATACTGGAAACGGCGCTCTGGCCGGCGGTTCGTTCACTGGCTTATCTGCTCCGTTCACGCGAGTTACCACGGGAGCGTTCCCGGCTGGAGCTCCGAATTGCGTAGCGGCGTTGGCAGTAGGTGCTTCGTGCACCATCAAGGTGCAGTTCTCGCCGACGGCTGCTGGGTTAGTTACAAGAACCCTCACGGTCGCCTACACGGGGGCAACCGTAACCGGGTCGCCAGTAACGGTGACGGGCACTGGAATTGCAGGTATAGCCGTTTCGCCGGCTAGCCTGGCCTTCGGCACCATACCGCCGGGCACCACCAGCGCCTCGCAGACGCTGACCGTCCACAACGCAACAGGCATACCTCGGACCCTGACGGGTATCACCGTCACGGCTCCGTTCTCGCGGCCCGCTGGAGCTGCAGGCGGCTCGTGCAACACCACAACGGCAATTGGAAACGGCGGAAACTGCACGATTATTGTCGTGTTCGCTCCGCCAGCATCAACGACCCAAGGCACGGCCTTCAACGGAAGTGTGACAGTCACGACCAACGTCGCGGTGACTAACTCGCCGGTTACGTTGACGGGCACAGCGGAGACCATCTTAAGTGCCACTCTGACTCCGTCTAACTGGTCGCCCTCACAGACTCGCAACTGCCCGGGCACCGGCCTGGGAGTGATTGCGTGTCTCGCCGATCCGGCGCAGGTGTTCACGCTGACCAACACCGGAAACGTCAATCTCACGGGGGTAACTGCGGGTAGCCTAGCAGGAGACAACACCGCGGATTACGCCATCGTGAATTCACCAATACTTGGCTTCCCGTCGAACTGCGGGGATGCCTCACATATGACGCTTGCTCCGGGAGCGACCTGTTCGGTCTCGGTGCAATTCCGTCCGCAGACCAGTGAGCCTGCTGGCACCAAGAACGCAACCGTTTCGGTCACCGACTCCGCCGGAACGCAATCGTCAACCCTGACCGGCGCTGCGAATTAGTGCCGGGTCGACAACAAGAGACCCTCGATGCTGCCTGCGTAAATGTGGGCAGCATCGTTGATCTTAGCTCCGGCTGTGAAGACTGAAATGGAGGGGGAACCATGAAGACTGGTGCGCTGGTATCCCTGTTTTTGTCGGTGGTGATGCTGTTCGTTCTTGCGGCCTTTGCGAAAGCGCAGCCGGACAAAACTACAGCTACTGCCGCGGCGGCAACCCAGTCGTCCCTTCCTCAGGCTGCACCCGCTCCACATTCTGCCTCCCGCTACCGTCCCAATCATCTACCCCGGCGCGCGCAGCTCTTTTACAACCTGGACTGGGGAGTCGATTCGCTCAACGTGAAATCTGTCGAATCGGGAGAGTTAATTCGCTTCAGCTATCGCGTGGTTGACGCCGATAAGGCCACCCTCCTCAACGATGGCAAAGTCGAACCGTTCTTGCTCGGCGATCGTTCGCGCGTGAAGCTCACGATTCCATCTCTCGAAAAGGTCGGACAGTTGCGCAATAAGAATGCGCCCGAGGCCGGGAGGTCGTACTGGATGGCGTTCTCCAACAAGGGTGGATACGTTCGCAAAGGCGATCGCGTCAGCGTCGTAATCGGATCCTTCCGCGCAAGTGGGTTGATTGTCCAATGAGTTTTTGATCGTCAGCAGGCACCAAGTAGCAATAGAGAATCTTCAAGGGGACTAGCCAAATGATGCGTAGAACTTTTCTGGTTTGTTTGCTGGTATCGGCGGCACTGTCGGTTGCTGGCTGGGGTGATACCAAGGCTGCGTCGAAGAATCTCACGGCGGCTGAAGTTGTCGATAGAAACGTTTCTGCCCGTGGCGGCCTGCGCGCCTGGCGGGCGGTGAGTGCCCTGTCGTTCACCGGGCAGATGGAAGCGGGTGGAAACAATCGTCCGGGCCTTCCCATGCCCGGACCGAAGCACGGCGCTCAATTGCCGCCTCAACGTCCGAGCGATCAGGTGAGGCTGCCGTTCGTGATGGATATGCAGCGTCCGCACAAGACCCGTCTCGAAATCCAGTTCAACGGCCAAGCCGCCGTCCAGGTGTTCGACGGAACCAATGGCTGGAAGCTCCGTCCCTTCCTGAACCGCAACGACGTCGAACCGTACACCGCCGACGAAATGAAAGCAGCCTCTTTGCAGGAAGAACTCGACGGTCCGCTCGTTGACTACGCTGCCAAAGGCACAAAAATTGAGCTGGCCGGTTTGGAAAGAGTACAGGGTCGCGACAATTACAATCTCAAGCTGACGGCGAAGGATGGAAGCGAGCGGCACATTTGGATCGATGCAGAGACTTTCCTCGAGACTAAAATGGAAGGGAACCCACGCAAACTCGACGGCCTCTCTCATCCAGTCGAGGTTTACTTCCGCGACTATCGCCCGACCGACGGTCTGATGATCCCCTATCTTCTCGAGACTCACGTGCTTCCTATTAAGAACGCGTCGGTGCTGAGAGAGATTACCGAGAAAGTCGTTATCGACAAGGTTACAGTGAATCCAAAATTCGCGGAATCGCTCTTCACGAAACCACAGGCCCAGGCGGGAAACAATTCGAAGCAGACTGCTTCCGTAGGAGCACATTCCTTGCCGTAGCCGACGAAATACTTCCGAATCCAGGGTCCAGAATTCCAGGGCGAGAGCCACGATTTCGGCCGGTACAGTATCTGTCCGCCTAGTCCTGGCTTGCTCCCAAATCGACCGTACGATTGCCAGCCGTTGTCGATCCATGCTCGATCTTCAGCTTGTCGGTGGGGAACCATTGGATGCGCAGGCCGTTGAAGAACCACGGTGTGGAGGACACATAGGACGGCTGGTAGGCCCAGTTATCGAACAGACTTTCATAGCCAAACTGCTCATAGCGTTCGCGAATCCGTCGTAGATGCCGGTCACTGAAGCCGAGAATCTCGGCTGCCTGCCACCAGGTGATCTTCTGACTGATCACGGCGCTGCGCGGTGCCGACCGGCAATTGATGAAACTGACCGAGCAGAGCCGCGGAGCCGCGTGACGTGGGCTATGCAAAACACCGCTCCAGTCGAAAGCACGACCCAGGAATCGCAGACAAGTCACGACGTCATTGGCGCGCAGGCCAGAATGGCGACCGTAGGCTGAGGGTTACGAACTCACCGAGGCCAGCAAAGCTTTGCGATCGGCTTCTGCGGCCCGCGCTTCCTTAGCGGCGGTGCCGCTGATGTCCTGCATGCCGAAGCCGACCCCGATCTTCTTCAGGAAGTCGTAGGGCGGAATGCCGCCGGCGAACACCCAGACGTAATCGTTCGGAAGTTCACGGGGAGTGCCGGCGACATCCATGGTGACAAAGCCTTCTTTGATCTCGGTTGGCGACGAGTTGAATAAGACTTCCAACTCTTTCTTCTTGATGCATTCGTCGATGCGCTGCTGGTTGCGCTCCTTAATGCGACTGAATGTTGCCGACCGGTATGAAAGGGTGACTTTGTTTCCGGGTTGATGGGCGAGTCCCATCGCCGCCTCGACCGCGCTGTCACCACCACCAACGACCAGTATGCGGTTGTTCTTGTAGTGATCGGCTTCCAGCAGGCGATACATCACCTTGCTCATCTCCTCACCCTTCACGCCCAACTTGCGTGGGGTTCCGGCTTTTCCGAGGGCGAGCACGACGGCGTGCGCGAGATAAGAATCTTTCGCGGTTGTGACACGGAATGAACCATCGGGTTCAACTTTGATGTCGTCAACTTTTTCTTTCGTTTTCGCCTTGAAGTCGGCTCGCTTCATCACTTTGTCCCAGAACTCGAGCAGGGCTTCCTTGGTGATCTCGATCTTCTTGAACTTGCCATAAATCGGGAACTCAACCGGGCTGGTCATCACGAGTTTCTGCCGTGGATATTTGGCGACGGTACCGCCGATATCATCCTGCTCGATCGTCAGATAGTTGAGCTTGTGCTCGATGGCGCGTAGAGAGGCGCAAAGGCCAGACGGACCAGCCCCCACGATGATCACGTCGTGGACATCTTTTCCCCAGTTGCGGCCACCGGAAACGATGCGCTGGTTGATGAGATCCATGGTCTCGCGACCTTGATTGACCGCGTTCTTGATCAGCGCCAAGCCGCCCAACTCCCCGATGATGAACATGTTTTTGATCGTGGTTTCATGCTCTGGCGTAAGGTACGGCATGTTGGCGTTCATGCCCGGTTTGGCCATGACCATGGTGATGGCTCCGACGGGGCAGGCCTCGAAGCATAAACTATGACCGATGCACTTATAGCCCTTAACGATCGCGGCCTTGCCGCCGATCATCCCCAGAACGTCTCCCTCAGGACAAACCTTGGTGCACGCAGCACAGCCGATGCAGTAGGTGGTATCGATCTGCGGGTGCTGCGCATTCGGCCCCGAGGAGTAGGCCTTGCCCTGCTCCGCCGCTTTGCGCGCCTCTTCCTCGATCCTTCTGTTCTTCCGCAAATACCGCAATACGAATAGCAGCGTGATGATGACCGCAATCGCGTACGTGTAGAAAGTGTCCATTTTCCTGGATTGTCCCCGGGGATTCCCGACAAGATTATAGGTGAGGGCCCCGCCCCCGAACAGGCGTTTAGCTGAATCGGCTGCGACTCAAGTAATCGGAGGTGCACCGTCTTCGCCAGGCTTGACCTCCTCCAACCCATGATGGGTCTTTTATATATAAGCAAAATCCATGGTTTCGCTTCGCTGGGCCCAGGAGTATTATCTCCGGAATCCAATCTGCAAGGACAAGGGTGAAAGCGCTGCCCTGGCGTACTTTATGACCTCTTCCTCGTGTGCACGCCGTCAGCTTCTGCTGGTCCTGGTTTCCCTGTTCCTGACAGGAGCAACATCGGCACAATCGGTCAACGATGTCGAAATCGTTCCTCGGGCCGAGGCCGAGAAGACCGCGTCCTCCGACGGTAACCTCGAAGCCCACCTCAAACCACTTCGTGTAGATGTGGACCTGGTGCTTGTTCCCGTGACCGTCACCGATCCCCACGGTAGTCCAGCCATGGATCTGGTGAAAGACGACTTCCGATTGTTCGAAGGCGACGCCGAGCAGAAGATCGGCTACTTTTATTCCGAGGATGCGCCGGTATCGGTGGGACTGATCGTGGACCTCAGCAGCAGTATGGGTAATAAGCTGGATCGTGTTCGGCAGGCCGCAACCGAATTCTTCAACAATGCCGATCCGCAGGACGACTACTTTGTCATCACCTTCGCCGACCGGGTCAAGGTGCTGGCCAACACTACTCAATCGACTGCCACCATCCAGGCCAAACTCGCCGAGGCCAAGGCGAAGGGCAATACTGCCTTGGCCGACGCTATCTATGCCGGCATAGTGAAACTTCGGTCGGCGCAATATAGGCGCCGGGCGCTGGTAATCATCTCCGACGGCGGCGACAACATGAGCCGCCACGGCCTTCGCCAGGTAAAGAACATGGCGAAAGAAGCTGATGCCGAGATCTACGCCATCGACGTGTGTGATGCGCCGGGATTGCTGTTCACGAAGAAACTGGAAGAACGTTTCGGGAGACAGTGGCTGACTCAGGTCACCGAGCAGACCGGCGGGCGTACCCTCGTCGTGGACAATGCGGAAAAGATCCCCGGCGCAGCGTCACAGATCAGCAGCGAGATTCGCAACCAGTATGTGCTCGGATTCCGTCCGACTAGCGGTATTCACGATGGAAAATGGAGGAAGCTGAAGGTGCGGATCACTCGTCCCTCCGAACCCATCCCTTACCAGGTGTATTACCGCACGGGTTACATGGCGCGCAAGCAGGACGATTGAAGGGATTGTTGAATGACTATTGCAAACAAAGCAACGTGCTTGCTTTCGATAAACAATAATCAGAAAACTATTATTCCTTTACTTCTTCCTTAGGCTGATCTTTCGGTACAGTGTCTTTTCTTTACCGATGGTCAGCGTTCCCTCCATCGTTCCGTCGCCTACCTGGAAGGTCCACAGGTCGCGCTTGGGGGTGTTACCCGTGCAGGTGAGCACTTTCTCGTCGGGGGCGTACTTGCAGTCCAGGTTTCCCATGAACTGCGCCTTTTTGTCGACCACCTTAAACCCCTCGGCCACCAGTTTGTCGGGATCGTCACGATCGGCCTTGATTCGATATAGGGCGTGCTCATCGTGACACGGCGAGCTCGGAACGGTGCAGGTGGAATCACCCTCCCACGTCCCGATGACGTCCTTCCATTCGGGCTTGGTCTGGGCTGCGCAGGCACTTCCCAGGATTATCCCTATGCACAAGAGACGGCAAGCCTTCCAACGCATGTTGACCCCCAAATGACCAATGACGCATATCGTACCAGCAACTCCCTTCGTCGGCGGTATTGCGACTCGACATGGCAACGGGCGGGAAATAAAGTATTCTGGTTATTCCCAGACCCTGGGTCCGGGCGCCCTCACTTGCGGGCTTTCCTTTCGGTCCCCGGGCACAAAGAAGGACAATGAAGCCATTTCAGGTTGTCGTCATTTTTGCTGCACTACTATCTCTGGCTGGGTGCGGCGGATCGGGTAAGGCCGCTGTTTCCATAACGGTTAGCCCCACCACGGCCTCGGTAGCCACCACGCAGAACACCCAGTTCGCAGCCACCGTGACCAACGGATCCACCTCGGCGGTGAATTGGGAAGTAAACGGCCTTCTTTTCGGTGACGCCGTCACCGTGGGCACGATCAATTCGACCGGTCTTTACACCGCGCCCCAGACCGTACCAAATCCTGCCACCGTGACCATTACGGCCGTTCCGCTCGCGGATACAACGAAATCGGCTACCGCTACGGTGACCATCACGCTCGGTGCCAACCTGGCTATTTCTCCATCCAGCCTGACTATGCCCGCCGGTGCCCAGCAGGCATTCAATGTCACCAGCAACGGCATGGCAGCTTCTGGCATTGTTTACTCGCTCAGTTGCCACACCACAGGCGGGTGTGGTTCGGTGACCTCGGCCGGTCTTTACACGGCACCTCTAAGCCCGCCGTCCGGTGGCAATGTGATCCTCACGGCCAGCCTGACCGTGAGCGGTTCGACATTCTCCACTTCCGCAACCATCACGATCCAGGCCTCCGCTCAATCCCTAACTGGCCAGTACGCATTCACCTTTGCCGGAATCAATGCAGGCGCGCCGTTCCATTCCGCGGGAACGATCGCCTTTGACGGCAGCGGGAACATTACGGGCGGCACTGAAACCGTGAACAGCAATGGCACTGTGAGCACCGTGAACATCACCGGTGGCACCTATACATATTCCGCAACTGAGGGACGCGTTACGGCCACCGTGCAAACGGGCCCAAGTACGAGTGTGACCTGGTACCTGGCGTTGACGAATCGCAACCATGGCTTCATCGAGTTCGGTGGAACAGGAATTTCCGCCAGCGGCACTCTTGATCTGCAGGACTCAACGCAGTTCAGCCTCGCTACCGTGAATGGCCAGTGGACGTTCCGGGTCTCAGGGCTCAACATTAGTTCTCCTGCGAAAGAAGTTGCGATCGTCGGTGCATTTTCCGCGGATGGCGCCGGCAATGTCACCACGGGTCTGCTCGATGCCAACGATGGCGGCAGCCTGAGCAATGGCCAATCGGTGACCGGCAGCCTGACTGCACCCGCCGCTGGAACCGGATCGGGAACATTGACGCTTAACAGCGGTTTTGGCGCGCAAACATTCGCTTACTACATCGTCGACGCCACCCATCTGAAGCTGGTGGAAACCGATGCGAATCGCAGCACGGCCGGCGACGCGCAACTACAGGCCAACAGCCCTTACGCAATCGGCGACTTCCACGGCAACCTGTACTTCGTGTTGAGCGGATCGTCTGCAAGCGGACAATTGGGGATCGGCGGTTCGGTCGCGGTGAGTGCCGGAGCGATCACTGGCGGCTCGGTCGACAAGAACGATGCCGGTCAGCTCGCACTCGCGCAGGCGGTTACAGGCGGCAATTACACCGTGCAAGACGCCACCACCGGCCGCACCACCGGCACCATCTCGCTGAACGGTACCTCGATCAATGTCGTTCTGTACCCGCTCAGCGACACGTCGTTCAACATTTTGGAAACCGATGCTACGCAGGTGACCAGCGGCTCCGCGATGATTGGAACTGGTGGGAATGGCTCGGATAGCGCCATCACCGGGAATTACGCCTTGCATCTCGCGGGGACTGTCGGGAACACCCCTGAGGATGTCGTTGGGCAACTGATCGCCAACGGTGGCGGCGTGTTCACCGGGGGACTCGACATCACTAACGGCGGCGCCGGCACTGCTTTGCTGGCGAGCCCGTATGCCGTTGCCGGTACGGCCAACTCAACCCTGAAGAGCGGTTTCGCGAACTTCGGGTCGGTGGGCTTCAACCTGTATATCGTCGATTCGACGCAGGTGTTTCTGCTGGAGAACGACAACAAAGGTATGCTCACTGGTGTGATGCAGGCGCAAAACTAAGGCACTGCGATGACGGGTCCTCCACCGCATGCACTGGTCGTGTTCGCGCTGGCGAGGACCCGTCACTGCCGATTCGATATGCCCGGGCAGTCGGACTTCCGGGGCTGAACAGGTAGCTTCCTGCCGGATCAACAACCGTAGGCGAATAACAGCCAAACGAGCCTGAATTGCCTATTCATTGCTGCCGAGCGCAGTTGGTCGATCTTGTAGCCCATCAGTTCGTAAACTCCGTAATGGCAGCCGTGACAGTCGTCGAACGGTTGCGAGGCAATGTAGAGAAACCGTCCGGCGGCATCGCTCGCGAAGAAAGCGGCGAAAGTCGTGCCCGGCAGCACGTAGCGCGATCCCGGAACCGGCGACATGGCGCCAGTGCTTGTGTCGAAGGCGAAGCCCTCAATCGATTGCGGATCGAAGGTCTGATAACGAATTTTGCCGGCGCATTGCTCGCGCTATTTCCCCCGCCACTCGATCCGCTGCCGCTCGCATTGCCGGTGCCGGAACTGCTGGTTCCACCCGAGCCCGCCTGTGGTTCCTCCCGATCCTCCGGAATTGGAAGTCCCCGTGTTCGACCCGCTTCCACCGTTTGCGCCCGTATTTGACTGGGTCACGCCGCTACCGCAGGCCAGCAGGAATGTGAGAAGCAAAAATGCAGCGGCGATCGGAAGCGATGCACTCGCAGTCAAGTGCTTTGCGCGCGCCATAACGCGCTCCAACCAGGACCTTCAGGTTTGAGGTTGGACGTGGAATCCGGGTGCCGTTCCGGCGGTTACGTTGAATTCGACGGGAAAGAGAGAAGCAGGTGTTCGCAGGAGCTTTAGCGAGAGCGTTAACGCTGGCTTCTGGAAACAGGCCGGGGTATCAGGCGCGCAAAAAACGAGGTTGCCACGGAAAGCGCCAGGTACGAAAAGCCCAGGTAACTCGCCAGATAAACACCGCCGACCGCCGAGGAGAGGATGCCTTCTGCGATTCCATTTGTCCGATTGATGAGTGCTTGCATACTCCACCATGGTCCGGCCCCAATCGGACTCTTTCTGTCTATGTTCTAGATGTTTGAACCCGGCTTCCCGATTCAGGTTGCGGCAACTCTGGCTTGGGCAGGATCTTCTTCGAGAACGCTATCGAGAGTATCGAGAAAGAGGTCGGCGTCTGACATCGAGAAGATTAACGGTGGGCGAAGCTTGATCACGTTGTGATGGGGACCGTCGGTTCCAGTAAGAATCCCCCGTTCCCGGAGACGGTTGCTGACGTACGATGCCTGATCTGTCGCGGGTTTGCGCGAGGTGCGATCGAGTACAAGATCAACGCCGAGAAAGAGCCCCATTCCACGCACATCCCCAATGATCTCGTGGCGGCTTTGCAATCGGTGAAGGCCATCCTTCAGGTACTCTCCAACGACGCGCGCGTTCTCCTGCAGCCTCTCTTCGTCCACCACGTCGAGTACCGCCAAACCCGCCGCGCAGGCCACGGGATTGCCCCCGAACGTACTAAAGAATTCCATTCCGTTATCGAAAGATCGGGCGATTGTCTCGCTGGTCACAACAGCAGCGAGGGGGAACGCATTGCCGATCGGCTTTCCCAGCACCACGACGTCGGGAACAACGTTTTGCGTTTCGAATCCCCAGAAATGAGTGCCAAGACGTCCGAATCCAACCTGCACCTCATCGGCGATGCAGACGCCACCTGCCGCGCGAACATGCGTGTAAGTTTCGGCGAGATACTCGGGCGGAAATACGAGCTGCCCACCGACACTGGGCAGAGTCTCCGCGATGAAAGCGGCCGGCGAACGTCCCTCTCTCTTAAGATCGTCGAGGATGTCGGCGACCTGCTGCGCGTACTTGCGCCCCGCGTCCGGATCGTCGCGCCGGAACATTCCACGGTAGTCATCGGCCAGTGGCGCAACGTGAACCCAGGGCTTGCGACCGCGACCTCCAGGGCCGTTGAACTTGTAGGGGCTGATGTCGATCAGCGTGTTCGTGTGTCCGTGGTAGGCGTGATCGAGCACGATTACGTCTTCCCGCCCGGTGTGGGTTCGTGCGAGCCGCAACGCCAGCTCGTTGGCTTCGCTGCCGGAATTCACGAAGTAGCAAACGCGAAGAGGCGGCGGCAGCAGTTCCGTGAGTCGCTGCGCATACCGGATAGCGTTCCCGTGCAGGTAGCGAGTGTTGGTATTCAGCAGCGCCATCTGTTCCTGCACGGCGCGAAACACGCGCGGATGGCTGTGCCCCACTAGCGGCACGTTGTTATATGCGTCGAGGTAAGCACGGCCGGCATCGTCGTAGAGGTACTGTTTCCATCCGCGCACGATCTTGAGCGGCTTGCGATACGAAACGCTGAGATTCCTCCCGAGCAGCCTGCGTCGTTGATCGAGCGCGGTTTCAGTATCCAATTCCGAAGCAGGGAAACGGTCTGCCGGAATTCCCAGCAGCAGATTTGGATTGGGCGAAAGGCTGGTCCAGACTTTGCGTTGGGAAGGCAAAGCCACGCCGGGAAAATCCGCTTCGAGTTCTAGCAGATCGAGAATGACCTGGAAATGCAGGTGCGGAGGCCAGCCGCCATTCTCGTGAATGGCGCCAACTCGGGCGAACGCTTCCCCACGCGCGATCGACTGGCCAACGCGCAGCCGGGCCAGCGTCTCCGTGCCGAGATGACCGTAGAGCGTGAAGAACTCCTCGTCGCCCGTGCTGTGCTTGAGAATCACCAGCGGACCGTAGTCGAGCGGCGCTGCGTTGTTAGCGAGCAGATGCACCTCGCCGGCTGAGGGAGCGTGGATCGCCGCCCCAGGTTCGACAAACAAGTCGATACCGAGATGAACGGTCCGGCGCTCGTCCGTAGGATTCGAATTCGCCGCGAACTGCGGCGCGTTGTAAATCCCGCGCGCCTCGTCGTAGCGTCCGACTCCGAAGACTGCTGACGAGTCGTTGATCTCGCGGAATATCCACTCGCTCAGGGGCGCACTTTCACTCGCAGAAGGATCGGCGCCGAGGAAGGTGCTTCCCACGCTGAGGTCGAAGGCCTTGCATGGAGCCGTTCGCAAATCGGCATCCAGTAGGGAAGCCGATCTTGCCGCATTCGCGTTCAGCCACGCGCGAATCTTTTCCGCCTTGGGCACAGGTTCAAGCACGCAGGCTTCGCGGAAAGCGTAATGCGCAAATCGCGGATGGATGTTCGCCAACTTCTCCAGTGCTTTCCACGCGGGCGCCTCGCTGATTGTCACATACGGGTCGTTGGCCTTTACGGTCTTGCGCTGAGCTGAGTTCACCACGCTCACGGCCAACCGCATTCCAATCAGCGGAAAGAGCACAGCGATCTCTTCCTCGCGAAGAGGATGTGCCGCTTGATAACCGCGAACGACATCGGCTGCTGCCGCCAGTGGATTCTCTTTTCCCAGCAAGGCATAAGCCGCGGCAATCGCGGGCTCGGACACGGTAAGCCCGTAGTGCATGTCACCGAAATCAATGACACTCAAGCGCGGCTCCGGCCACACGCAGCTAACGATTACGTTATAGTCGTTCGCATCGCCATAGACGACGCTGTGCCGTAGGTTCGGAATGGCGGGAACGACCTCGGATAGATACAGCTCCAGAAGATTATCAATCAACTTTCGGCGACGCTTATCACCAAGGAGTTCGAGGTAGTCGCCAATCCAACCCGCCTTGGCGGAATCCCACTTCAAGTCCCGCTGCGCCGCCGGATGCGAGAAATCGGCGAGCGCCGCATTCATCTCACCAAGGAAGCGTCCGACCGCCTGCAACAGTTCCGGCGAGTGCGGCTTCACGTGGGCCATCACTTTGCCCGGGACGTAGCTCAATAACCAAACGAGGCGCGCTGCACCATCTCCGGCGCTCGCTTCGGCAAACAACTTTCCACCCTGGGTCGGACAGACCGCCGGCAGATTCAGCTGTGGCGCGTGCCTGCTCAGGTGCTCGAGTGCGCGCGCTTGCAGGTCGATGAGTTCTCGCTCCCGCGCCGGATGCATGATCTTCAGCACGAACTCGCTTCCGGAAGTGGTTCGCAGAAGGAAATTGTCGTCGTATTCGCCCGGAAGCGCGTGCGCCGACCCTTGCACGCCGAAGACATCCCGAGCGAGTTGCCCCGCTTCGGTCGTGGGAATCCGTTTGCTGACGGGCGCCCCAGGCATCACCATGGCGCTCATCGTAATCGTCGAGGGCGGTGCTGGTCTATTGCCGGGAAGGCCCTTCGGCGCTCATGTCGGATTTTGGGAGTAAGGCCAGGGGTGTGGCAGCAGCGGCTGCTCCCATGATCACTTTCGCCGGCAGATTATTTCCGGCGAAAACGATCTCCTGCTTTGGCAATCCGCAGAAAACCGCGACTGTTCTTCCCGCTTTCACGCGGACCGATTTCTGTGATCGCACCGCAATCTCGCCTTCAAGGACGCTGACGTACACAGTCTTCTGCAAAACCTGTACGGTGTAGTGCGCGGCATCTTTCGAATCGGGGGTCGCCGTCATGCACCCCGACTCGACTGAAAAGCCGGTCTTGGTGTTTAGCGTCACTCCTCCCGTCAGCAACTCCATGCGGTTGCCGAGGTACCGCGACCCGCTGTCTTCCAGCAAACGTATCGAATTTCCCGGCAGCAGCAACTCGCTGAACTGTCCCTTTGGGGTTCGCAAAACCGAGGGAACAAACACGCGCGTGCCGCTTAACGCCGGCACGCCGTCGATCGTTGTACCCGCTCCGCCGCAGAACACGGCTTCGGGAGCGGCGCAGACTGCCACCATCGACAACAGTACGACGCACGCAGGGAGCGCCATGCCGAACCGTAGTCGTCGCAGCATGCGATCATGCTATGCATTGATCGCTTCTATAACGGTGATTTGCCGCGATGGCGGAGGATTTTACGCTCTTTTTTATTCCCAATTTGGGACCGACTGCAGATTGATTGCCAAATCAAAGGTACCCGCGACGAAACTTTGCCACTGTCGTCAACTGGGTTACGATGATTTCCCAATGGCTCCGCGAAATAGAGTTGGAAAGTCCACCAAGGCGCACCCCGGGGTCGAGCTCGTCGTCATTACCGGAATGAGCGGTTCCGGCAAAGGTTCGGTGCTCAAGGTATTTGAGGACCTCGGCTACTACTGCGTCGATAACCTGCCGGTGGACCTGATCCCCAGTTTTGCCGAACTGGTGCAGCAATCCCAGGAGATCCAAAAAGCCGCCCTGGTGCTTGACGTTCGAGAGGGGGCCCGCCTCGAAAAGCTTCCCACTATTCTGAAGAAAGTAAAGCAGTTAGTCCCCACGCGCGTGCTTTTCCTGGAGGCTTCCGACGAGGTTTTGCAGCGCCGTTTCAGTGAAACTCGCCGCCCTCATCCGATGGGCAATCGCGCGCCGGTAAAGGCGTCGATTTTGGCCGAAAGGAAGCGAATTCAGCCGATTGCACCGCTTTCCGACGAAATCATTGATACCAGCAAATTCAACGTTCACGAGCTGCGCGCGCACATCACCAAGCGTTTTCACCGTGACGAGGCTACCCGGCACATCTTGGTCTCGACTCTCAGTTTCGGGTTCCGAAACGGCGTTCCGGAAGACGCCGACCTCGTCTTCGACGTCCGTTTCCTGCCCAATCCGCACTTTGTGCCCGAATTTCGCCCTCTGACCGGCAAAGATGCGAAGGTAGCAAAATACATCCGTTCGTTCCCGCAAACCCAGCAATTCATCGACCGCATCATCGAGCTTCTGAAATTCCTTCTCCCGCACTACATTCACGAGGGGAAAAGCTACTTGACCATCGCTTTTGGCTGCACCGGCGGCCAGCATCGCTCGGTGATGATGACCGAGGAGATTGCAAAGCTCTTGAAGAAGTCCGGTTACGACGTAAAAATCATCCACCGCGACTGCCCGCGCTGACTACTTCTGATATCCCGGGCCGCGCAGCGGGCGTCCACCGACCTGGCCGGTAAGCTTGTCGTGTTCGACGGATAAAACTCCATTCACGAAAACGTACTCGATGCCTTGCGAAGTGCGGTTCGGATCTTCGAACGTGGCAATGTCCTTGATGGTCTCCGGCTTGAATATCGTGAGGTCGGCGAAATAGCCCTGCTTGAGCAATCCGCGATCCTGCAGTCGCACGATTTGCGCGGGCAGGGAAGTGAACTTACGTATCGCGTCTTCCATCCGCAGCAGGTGCTCGTCGCGCACATAGGTGCCGAGGACGCGCGGAAAACTGCCGTAGGCACGCGGATGAGCCTTTCCTTCAGCGAGAGGACCAGTCGGGCTTACTTCACCGAAATCGGTTCCGACGCACAGCCAGGGTTGCTGCATCGCGCGCCGAACGTCCGGTTCGCTCATCGAAAAGTAGATCGCCCCGACGTTGTCGCGATCGTCGGCGACGAGGTCGATGAGCGCGTCGAGCGCGTCTTTGTTCTGCATTTTCGCGACTTCGGAGATGCGCTTGCCCTCGAACTGTTTCAGGTTCGGGCTGAGAACCGAAGAGACAAGAATCCCCTGGCCTCCGCCCGGTCCACGCCACATATTCTCGCCGCCGCCCTGCGCGGTGCTCTCGAGTTCCTGCCGGATTTGTGCGCGAGTCTTCGGATCTCGCAGTCGCGCCACGAAAGCGTCAGTTCCGCCGGCATGATATTTCGGGGGAATCGCTGCCCCTAGCGACGTCGCCGACGCGATGTAAGGATACTGGTTCGCGGTTACCTCGATACCTTGCCCGCGCGCGTTCTCGATCTGCGCGATCACTTGCGGCATCTTGCCCCAGTTGTCTTTACCCGCGACCTTGAGATGGAAGAGATGCACGGGGATGCCGGCCTCCCGCCCGATACGGAACGCCTCGTCCAGCGCGGCCTGCTCGTTGATGCCTTCATTCCGAATGTGCGATGCGTAGATTCCGCCGTGTTTCGCCGCGGCTTTCGCCAGTGCAACGAGTTCCTCGGTGCTGGCGTAGTTTCCCGGCGCATAAATCAATGCCGTGGAGAGCCCTAATGCCCCCTGCCGCATATCTCTTTCCACAAGGTCTTGCATCTTGCGGAGTTCTTCCGGCGTTGCTGCGCGATCTTCGTGGCCGATCACGTACTCGCGCACCTGGGCCGCGCCAACATATGTGCCCAGGTTGATGCCCGATCCGTCCTTCTCCAATCGCTTGAAGTAGCCGTCGAGGTCGGTCCAGTCAATGGTTTGGTGATAGTGCGTGAGCCAGTCCTCCTGATCCTTGATCGTCTCCGCATTTTGCGGAGAGACGCTCCCGCCTTCGCCGGTTACGCCACTGGTTATGCCTTGCGTCAACTTGCTCACTGCCTTCCGATCCACGAGCAGGTTGAACTCCGACTGCTCCAGCATGTCGATAAACCCGGGGGCGACGATCAAGCCGGTGGCGTCGATCGTGCGTTTTGACGCGGCGTTCGCGGCTGCCCGTCCGACCAGCGTGATGCGGTCTCCCTTGATTCCCACGTCGGCCCAGAACCACGGATTGCCGGAGCCGTCGATAACGCGACCGTTACGGATAAGAACGTCGTAGTCTTGCGCGAACAAGGGGATGGAAAGCAGGGCAAGAAACAGCCAGCGCAGCGTTTTCATGAGGGCGGAATTGTTAAATTGGATATCGGCCATTGTCAATTGACTATTGACGCCGCTCGAATCAGAAACAAAGCAAGTATTCCGGCGCTGACCGTGCTCAGAAGATTAACTCCGTCGTTATTGAGCAGGCCGCGGCGTTCGAGTGTCGCCCCGAGCAAGCTGTCGATGATTGTCCCTCCCATCGCGGCGATCGCCGCGACAAGCACTTGCCGCAGCGTCACCGCATGAACGACCAAGGCGATCGCGACCGTGATCGCCGCCGCCGCGGCTCCAGCGAGAAATCCAGGCGCGGTCACACCTCCGTCTGTCCCCGGCTCGACCTGTCGAAAGCTGGTTATCAGCCACGCGCGCTGCGAAGCAATTTCGCCGATCTCGCTCTGGCTGGTATCGGCGGCGGCCTCCGCCAGCGCCGCAACCGACGCCACCGCGAGAACCGTCCAATGCAGAGACAACGCAGCGAATACCGCGGCAGCTCCGACATTGGCGAAGACCTGCCCGGCATCACGTCCGCCCTCGCGCTGTATCAGTCCGAGTTCCTGCTTTCGCCGCGACCCCAGACGCGTGCAGATCCATGTCAGAACAAAAACCGTCACCAAGGTCGCGAATCCACCAGGACCGAGTCCGACATAGATCGCCAGCGCGCACAGGAATCCGGCAACTCCGCCCCAACGCGTCACTCCCTGAAGCAAATACCCGAGCAGCCCGAACGCGATCGTGACCGCAATGCCCGGCGGCAAACGGCTGACGACGATCTGCGATTCTGGCGACACCATGCTCACGGGACCGCATCGTACCAGTGATGGTTGTCGGCGGTCACCGCCAAGAATGATGATGAGGACGAACCATGGCTGCTTCCGTTTGGACCGGGTATCTCACGTTCGGTTTGATTTCCATGCCTGTACGGCTGTTTTCCGGCGCGCGTGGAGAACGCGTCTCCTTTCACATGCTGCATCGTACCGATCATGTCCGCGTGAAGCAGCAACTCGTCTGCCCGGAAGAAGAAGTGGTCGTTGACCGCAGTGAAATTGTGAAAGGTTACGAGTACCGCAAGGGTGAGTACGTGATCATCGAGCCCGACGAGATCAAGAAGATCGAGCCTAAGACGGCGAAAGCCATGGAAATCCTCGAATTTGTTAAGGCCGCCGAGGTCGATCCTATCTATTTTGAGACCTCCTATTACCTCGTCGCCGAAGAGGCTGGACGCCGCCCCTACGCGCTGCTGGCGGAAGCCCTGGAAGAGACCGGCTATTACGGCATTGCCAAGTTGACGATGCACAACCGCGAGTACACCGTAATCCTCCGCCCGCACGAAGGCGGCATCATGCTGCACACCATGTACTACGCCAACGAAGTGCGCGAAGTCGAGAGCTTCGCTCGTCCCGACGTCGAGATCAAGGCGGCCGAGGTGAAGGTGGCGCATCAGCTGATCGAAGCTCTTGCCGCTGAATTCGAGCCGGAGAAATACCACGACACCTTCGAAGATAACTTGCGCGAACTGATCAAGGCTCATCTCGAAGGCAAGGAAGTGACTGCGGTCGAAAAGCCGAAGAAGGTCGCTCCCGTTACCGACCTGATGGCAGCGCTGAAACAGAGCCTGGCCTCCATGGAAGGAAAGAAGAAGGGGCCCCAGCGCGTGGAAGCAGCCGAAGCCGACCGCGCTCACGTCCAGGCAGCGAAGAAGAAACGAAGCCGTAAAGCTGCCTGAACGAAACGGACTTTACCGGCACTCGCTTTGCGCCCATCTACCCTCAACCCGTACAATAGCTGTTCACAACTTTCATAGGTTAACGGGGTTTACGGCGCAGTGCCGATTTCATTGAACGACTCATTCCGCAAGTCTGCTCTTACGGCATCGTTATTCGTGCTTCTCCTGCTTTGGGCTGGTTGTGGAGAGACCTACCGTCCGGTGGCAAACCCCATCACCAAGCCGGGTGGAGATCCCCAGTCCACCCATTATGCCGTGGTTCTGAACAGCAACGGCGGCCTACCGGCCGCGCAAAATGGTTCGTGTTCCAACCCGTCTCTGCCGACATGTGCGATTCCAAGCGCCACGCAGATCGACGTTTCGGGAGACACCAATATCGGCAATCACCCCGTGGGTCAGAACCCCGTGCATGCCGTCATCGGCGTTGGCTTCGGACGCGCTTATATCGTCAACCAGGGCGACAATACCCTGAGCACGTATTCTCCCCTGGGCGGCGTGGGCGCGACGGTTACAACCATCGGACTGCTGCGGCCTTCTCCGCTTGATCCTGCGGGGAATGCCGGCGCCAGCTATGTAGCGACTTCGACCACGCTGGCCTTCGTAGTGGAATCGGCGCTGAATCGGGTGCTGGTGATTGACGGATTTCAATTGCAGGTGCGATCGTACGTGCCGGTCGGGGTGAATCCGGTTACCGTGGCCTGCACCTTCGACGGCCGAAAGGCGTACGTCGTCAACCAGGGCAGTAACACCGTTTCCGTCATCTCCACCAAGGATGACACCAACCAGAAAAACATTCCGGTCGGATCTTCCCCTGGGCCAGTCGCTATTTCCAGCGACGGCAATTACGTTTTCGTCGCGAACCAGGGCGATGGCACGGTCTCCGTTATCGATACGAACACCGATAGCGAAGTGCTTCCGAACGGCGCCCGTCTAAACGTCGGCACCAATCCCAGCCAGTTACTGTGGGACGATTCGCTGAAGCGCGTCTATGTCGTCAACCAGGGATCCGCGTCGGTGTCGATCATCGATGCGCATGTGTTTCCCCAGTCCGTGCTCACGACCGTAACCACCAGTCCCTCGCCCGTGGCCGTGGCTCCCTTGGCGGATAGCAGCAAGTTCTACGTGCTTTTCCTGGGAAACCCGGGAACCGTCGAAGTCTACGATGCGCAGGGTTTCTACAAACGCGGGACGATCACGGTTGATAACAACACTCTTGCGACAGCAACACCGACGGTCAACCAGGTTTTGCTCGCCGCTTCTCCGGATTCGACGCGAGTCTACGCGGTGAATTACAACGGCGCCAACCTGACCAATCCGTTGATCAAAGGCTCTACCTCGATCATCAGCACCTTGACCGACTCGGTGGTCCTGAGCATGGACTCTCCGTCGCCCAATCCTGCGTTCGTGACCTCGCAATAAAAAAGGGGCGAAGCATAAGGCTGGCGCTTCGCCCGTTTAGCGTACTCAGGAGTGTACGGAAAGGAAAACTCTTAGTCGGCCGCTACTCCTCCATCGGCCTTTCGGCGCTTGTTGTAGCGCATCGCGATATTCATATAGACCTCGCCGCTGACGGTCTCAAAGCACATCACCAGCGCTTCCGTATCCTCGGTGTTCTGTGCTCCGCGTTCGGCGGTATGGATCTCCGGCGGCAGCACCTTGAAGTGAAAGCCCTGGTCATTCAGCACCGTCACGGCATTTCCGATCACCTGGTTCGCCAGTTCGCAGATGGCCTCCGGGATAATTTCCCGGGCTGCGGTTTCGTCACCGACCAGTTTTACGGCCACGCTCTCGGCGGTTGAGGGCTCGAGGTCGAAGATCACGCGGCCTTCGATATCGCCCGCGACCTTGATGACGGCGGCCACGCCCTTCCGGCGATAGGCCTCCTCTTCCATGCTGACTTCGCCAATCGTCGTCGGCGCGTGCAGCGTCTGGGCGAGGACCGCGTCAGCCGCGTTGATGAACGGCTGAATCAGTTCCATCTTCATTGGATGACTCCCGCCGCCGCGCTCTCGGCTCCGGCCGTGGCTGTTTCTCCCAGGACGTACTTCACCACTTCGTACAGGACCTCGGGTTTCACCGGTTTCTGGACAAAGTGCCGCGCACCCTTCTGCAGCGCCGCGATGATGTTTTCCTGGTAGCCCACCGACGACACCATCACGATGCGTGCTTCGGGTGCCTGGCGCACGATCCGCTCGGCGGCCTCAATGCCTTCCATCTGCGGCATGGTGATGTCCATCAGCACGATGTCGGGTTGCGTGCGGCTGTATTCGGTGATGGCAGTGCAGCCGTCGCCGGCTTCGCCAGCCACCTGGCCGCCGAACGACTCGATCATGCGGGCAAGATTCTTGCGCGCGAAGATGGAATCATCGACCACCAGGTACCGCACGGGCCGCATATCTTTGCTTCTAACGAGTGGGGCGAATTGCTCCATACCTTCCTCCAGCTCGGACGCCAGCGTCCGCGCTAAAGCTAATCTCCTGCTTCTATGCCAACCGGCGCTCCGGCCGTCCGGTTGACTTTTGCCTTTTCCGTACACTGCGCTTGCAGCGTGTTTGCCATTGCGTCGAGCGTCACCACGCGTATCGCATGACCGCGTTCTACCGCGGCGCGTGGCATTCCGTAAACCACACAGCTTTCTTCCGCTTGCGCGATCGTCAATCCACCGCAGTCGCGGATCTTTCCCAATCCATCGGCGCCGTCTTCTCCCATGCCGGTCATCAGCACGCCGACGGCACGGTCACCAAACTCCTCGCCCACCGAGTGCAGCAGCACGTCGGCCGATGGGCGATGCCCGTTTACCTTTTCGCCGTCGTTCAAGACCACTACATCACCGAGCGGCAGGCGCTTGGCACGCATGTGCTTGTTGCCCGGACACACCAGCACTCGTCCCGGAACCAGCAGGTCGCCCGACTTGGCTTCCTTCACTTCAACCGCGCAGGTTTCGTCGAGCCGCTTGGCGAACATTTCGGTAAAGCCTTCCGGCATGTGCTGAACGATCAGGATCGTTCCCGGAAAATCCGCTGGTAACTGCGACAGCACGTAATGCAGCGCCTGCGGACCGCCGGTAGAAATGCCAATCGCAACCACCTTGGTCGGATGGGCGCTCTTCATCACCGGGCGCACCTTGCGCGGCTTTACCTGCGGCTCCGGCAGTCTTACGATTTGGCTCTTTGCCGCGGCCTTGATCTTCGAAATCAGCTCCAGCGCGATCTGGTCCATGTGCGACGTCGGATCGTGCGGTTTGGTCACGAAATCCATCGCCCCGAATCCCAGCGCCTTGAAGGTCGCCATCGCTCCATCCTTGGAGTGCGCGCTGACCACGATTACCGGCTTCGGTTCTTTGCGCATGATCTTGCGCAGCGTTTCCATGCCGTCCATGCGCGGCATGTCCAGGTCCAGCGTGATGACGTCAGGCTTCAACTCGGGGATCTTCTCCAAAGCGAACTCACCGTCCATGGCGGTTCCCACCACCTGGATCGAGCCGTCGCGTTCGATCATCTGGGGGATCAACTTCCGCATCAGTGCGGAGTCATCCACCACCAGTACTCTGATCGGCTTCTTCATACTGCTGCACTAACCCCCTCAGACCGGGACATCATTGCCACCGTCGCGGATGGGATTTTCACCAGCGCCACCCGCTCTACCAGCGATGGAATGTTGAGGATCAAAACCACGGTTCCATCGCCCAAAATCGAAGCACCACTCACCAGGTCGGTCGCGACCAGTTGGTCGTCCATCGCCTTGATCACCAGTTCGTCTTCCCCGACGAGCTTGTCGACCACCAGGCCAAAACGCCGTTCGCCCAGACCGACCACGACAACGAAAAACTTCGAGATCGACGATTCGTGGGTCTCCGGCATCATGCGGCTCAGGCGCGCGAGCGTGATCACTTCTTCGCGCAGGCGCAGCACTTCGCAGTTGTCCACCTTGTGAACCTGGTCGTAGCTGGCGCGCGAGATCTCGACAACCGTATTCAGCGGCACGGCAAAGAACTGGTCGCCGACGGTGAACAGCAGGGCCTTGATGATCGCCAGCGTCAGCGGCAGGGTCAGGCGGAAGGTCGTGCCGCGGCCCGGATTGCTGATGATGTGCACCGTGCCTTTCAGCCGTCCCACCACGTTGCGCACGACGTCCATGCCGACTCCACGTCCGGAAATCTCGGTCACTTCTTTCGCGGTGCTCAGGCCCGACTCGAAGATCAAATCCAGCTTCTGCTGCTCGGTGTAACGCGCCGCGTCCTCAACCGAAAGCAGTCCACGTTCGATCGCCTTGGCAACCACCTTTTCCGGGTCGATTCCGCGGCCGTCGTCGCTGATCTCGATCACGACGTGGTTCGCCTGGTGATACGCATTCAGCTTCACGAAACCCTGTGGCGACTTTCCCTGCGCAATGCGCTCTTCCGGCGTCTCGATCCCGTGGTCCACCGCGTTCCGTAGCAGGTGCGTGATGGGCTCAGCCAAAGCGTCCAGGATGCTTTTGTCGAGGTCTGTATCCTGGCCAAGCGTGACCAGTTCCACTTCCTTGCCGCACGCTTTCGCTGCGTCACGCAGCACGCGCGGGAAACGGCGGAACAACTGTTCCACCGGCACCATCCGAATCTTCATCACCGAACGCTGCAGGGCATTCAACACCTGCGCCTGCTTCGACATGGCGTCGCTGAAGCGGTTCTTCAGCGGATCCTTCGGGTACCTGCGGCCGAACTCGTTGATCGTCTGGTACAGCATTGACTTACCGATGATCAATTCACCGACCAGGTTCATGACCGTGTCAATGCGATCTGCATCCACCCGCAAAGTGTTCTCCGGAGTGGCGAATTCCGGAGTCCGGTTTTTCGGCTTCGATTCCTGTTGCTGGTGGGCGACCGCGAGCGCTTCCTCAAGCTCAACCGCTGGCTCCGCGGTCGGAGTCGCCACTTCGGCTAGGCCAAGAACATCCGCATCCATAGGTGCAACCACCACTGGCTGGGGTTTCCACGGCCGGACCACGATCTTCTCGACCACGGTCGGGATTGCGCATTTGTGCGTGACTTCGCCTTCACTCAGTTGGCTGGCGATCGCGACTTCCAGCACATCCACGATGCCATCGGGCGGAATCTCTTCCGGATGCCGCACCAGGATCGTTCCCGACTCGGCCAACATGTTGAGAACGAGTTGCACAGCCGCGGCCCGCATCGGACAATTCCGATCGATCGCAACCGCGATATTGTGGACCGCGTTGCCGTTGGCGATCGCCTTTTCCATCGCCAGGCGGTCGTACTCGCTCCAAGCGAACTCCGGCACCAACTCATTACGCGCAGCCGATGTCGCCGGGTCTTTCAACAACTTCGCGATCATCGCCCGCAGCGGATCGGCTTTGGGAGGCTGCAACTTGCCGCGATAAGCGGCTAACATCGCATCGAACATATCGGCCGAGCTCAACATCAGCTCCGCCAGCGCATTACCTGACGCCGCCGCCATCTCCGGCTTCAATACATCTTCCAACTCGTGCGCCAGTTCGCTCAGTTCGCGGAATCCGCACGCCGCCGAGTCACCCTTCAGGGTGTGAACCGTGCGGCGAATTCCGCGCACAATCTCTGGGTTGCCGGGCGACTTCTCCAGCTCCAGGCCCTGTTCGTTGAGCGCCTGCAACAATTCCTGCGCGCTCTCGAAGAACAGGTCCCGGAGTTCCGCCGCACGTTCCTCGGAGAAGAAGCTCACAGCTCCACCTCGATCTTGTGGTAGGCAGTGCCGTTGTTCTGGTGAATCATGCGGAAGCGGTCGGTCAGGCCAAAAAGGCTTTCCGCATGTCCCACGAACAGGTAGCCACCCTGGTTCAGGCAGCGGTAGAACTTGTCGATCAATCTCCTCTGCTCGGCTTCGTCGAAGTAAATCATCACGTTCCGGCAGAAGATGAAGTCGTTGCGCTGCGGCAGGAATTCGGTTTTCAGATTGTGAAAGTCGAAATGGACCAGCTCGCGGATACCTTTCTTAACCTGGTACTGGTCTCCGAGCTTGTCGAAATAACGCAGGCGGAACATGTAGTCGACCGGTTCCATTTGCGCTTCGGAATAAGTGGCGTCCTGCGCCGTGCGCAGCGCCGAGTAGCTGATGTCGGAAGCCAGGATCTCCACCTTCCATGGCGGCGGAATGATCGGCTTCGGCGAAGGCATCTCGAACGGCAGAGGATTGCGCAGGTAGTAGTACGCGAGCGCATCTGCCACCTGCATCGCCATCGTGTACGGTTCCTGCCCGGTCGAGCAACCCGCGCTCCACAGGCGCAACGTCCAGTCACGACGGTCCTGTTTCCGGTGCAGCATCTCCTCGAGGATTTGCTTCTGGAACAGGTCGAGTTGCGGCTTGTTGCGGAAAAAGCTGGTTTCGTTGACCGTCAGGATTTCCAGCAGCGCCGACAGCTCAGCTTTGCCTTCGCGGCTGGTGAGCAACCGATAGTAGCTGTAGAACGTGTCGAGCCGGCAGGCCTTCAGGCGCCGTTGCAGCCGGTCCTGCAGAAAATGCGCCCGACGTTCGTCGAAATACATTCCGCATTCCTGGTAAACCAGCGTCTGCAGCAGCTTCAGTTCCGGTTCGGTAATCGGGATCGTCGTGCTCGCCATGCTTTGTCTTTACTTGTGTGTGGCACAGGCATTCCTGCCTGCGCTCCTCAATTAACGGAAACCGCTTCTTTCTCTTCTTCCAGTTTCCGTGTTTCCCCGCGTTGTAGAACTCGCTTCAGGTCCACCAGGATGATCAGCCGGCCGTGGTACTTGCCAACTCCGGTCACATAGCTGGACTCGCTGTTTTGTAGCACCGGCGGCGGAGGCTCGATATCCGCGTTCGGGAGACGCAACACTTCGGACGCCGCGTCCACGATCAACCCCACCAGTTTCCCGTCCGACTCCACCACGATCACCCGGTTCTTCTTGTGCACGTCCAGCTTGGTTTCTCCGAAACGTTTCCGCAGGTCCACCACCGACACTATCTTTCCGCGTAGGCTGATGACCCCTTCCACGTATTCCGGTGAATCCGGCACGCTGGTGATGGCGGGCACTCGCACAATCTCATGCACGCAGGTGATGGGGACCCCGAAGGTCTCGGCCCCCACCCTGAATCCGACAATGTGCAGTTCGTTGCTCATGAGTCTGCTCCGTTCACAGCCGGGCAAGGGCGTAGGCCGCTGCGGCATGATCGTAGCCGCCGCCGGCGTTGCTCCCGTTTCCGCTGCTGCCATTCCCAGTGTTGCTTTTAGCCGGCGCAAGACCCGCCGCCGGTGCTCCGGCGCCTGCCCGATGAGCCAGTCCGTCGAGGGTGAAGCGATCCATGCTGTCGAGCAGCACTCGCGACATCTTCGACATCTGTTCTGCCGATGCCGCCAGCTCCGTCGAACCCGACGTAAAGCGCTGTACCAGTTCGCGCATGCGCTCCATCGCCATCACAACGGCCTGTGCGCCCGATGCCTGCTCTTCCACCGCCGAGTTGATTTCGTGCGTCAGTTCGTTCAGCCGCGTGGTCGCCTTCGCGATCTGCGAAGAGCCATGCGACTGTTCGTTCGTCGCCGCGCCGATTTCCTGCGCGAACTTGAAGACTTCCGTCACCACGTTCGAGATCTTCTTCAGAGCTCCGTTCAGGTCGCCACCCAGAGACAAGCCCTCGTTGACGATGTTCGTGCTCTTGTCCATGTTCTCAACTGCGCGACGGGCTTCCTTTTGAATGCTTGCGATCAGCTCCGAAATTTCTTTCGTGCTCGACGCCGACTTTTCCGCCAACTTGCGCACTTCCTCGGCGACCACCGCGAAGCCCAACCCGTGTTCACCGGCGCGCGCCGCTTCAATGGCAGCGTTCAGCGCCAGCAGGTTGGTCTGCTCGGCGAGGTCGTCGATCACCTCGATGATCTTGCCGATGTCATCCGCCCGCGTGCCGAGCACGTCGATGATTTCCGCCGACGACTCGATCGAGTTGTTGATGCGGTTCAGGCCTTCGGTTGTTTTCTGCATCGTCGCGATGCCGGCCTGCACCTCTTCGCGCGAGCGCTGCGAGATATCGAGCAGCACCTTCGCCGTATCCGCAACGCGCTGGATCGAAGCCACCATCTCGTCAATTGACGAAGACGTCTCGCTCACGCTCGACGCCTGCATCTGCGTGCTCTTGACCATGTTCTGCACGTTGACGCTCATCTCGTGCATGGTGCTGGTCACTTCGTCTATCGACGAGGAAGCCTGTACGCTTAACTTGGCCGATTCTTCCGAAGCGCTGGCGACCTGGTTCGATCCGCTGGAAACTTGCGACGCGCTGTCGCGCACGCTGCTCACCAGTTGCCGCAAGCCATCCACCATCTTCATGAAGGCGTTGGCCAGCGTGTCGCGGGTCGAGCGCGGATGCACCTGCACGCTTAGGTCGCCCCGCGCAATTGCCTCCGAAACCGTTGACATCTCTTTGAGGTAGGCCACCATCTTGGCGAAAGTACGACCCAGTTCGCCGATTTCGTCGCTGCGGTTGATATCGATCTGGTGATCCAGGTCGCCTGTCTCGCCGATCTCGCGCGAGACCAGCATCAACTGGTAGAGAGGCTCGGTGATCGACGCGGAGGTCTTGTAGGCGATCAAGCCTCCGGAGACGATTCCCGCTGCGCCCAGCAGAATCGCGATGAACATCGTCCAGTTGCTGGTCGAGGCATCCGCCTTGCGTTGCTCTTCGACCTCCTGGTTGATGAGCCGCTCGAGTTCATCCACGTGCGCTGCGGACTTGTTCGTCCACGAAGCCGGATCGAGCTGCAGATACTGGATCTGAAGTTCGCTTACGGTGGCGTTCCCGGAATCAACCTGTTTCCGCTTGTCTTCCAGAGGACGGGCGAAATTGTTCTCCCACTCCCGCTCGGAGTCGCTCAGGTGGGTCAGCGAACTCTTCTGTGCGTCCGACCCTACCTTGTCCGACGTCTTGTGGATCAGGTCCTGCAGTTTCAACATGCCGTCGTTCAGGCTTGTCGCTTCGCCACTGGAGCCGCTGAGAAGATAATTGCTGAGGAGCTGGCGGTTCTGCATCATCTGGTAGCGGATGCTTTCGCCCGCTTGCGCCACTTCAAAAGCTTTCGCCGTGGTCGCCCGTGCGGAATGCTCCTTGAGCACCACCGCGATATTCGCGGCGCACAATATCGCCACGATCAGCAGCAACAATCCGAAATTCAGATACAGCTTCTTGCGAATGTTCATTGCGTTTCCCTCCGTGTCCGCGTTCACGGACCCACGGGGTCGGGGGTTAGTTGTTGTCGAACTTGAATTCCACGACCGAGGTCGTCTCTTCGCTGCCCGGTTCAAACTTCCACTTCTTCACGGCGTCCACCGCCGGGTCGCAGAGCAACGGGTGCCCGCCGATGACCTTGGCGTTCTTCACCGTTCCGTTTGGCGCAACTGTGACCTGCAATTTCACCGACCCGGTCACATTCATTCTCTTAGCCAATTCGGGATAAACCGGCGCCACTCTCTGCTTCACCTTGCGTTCGTCTTCCGCCCTGGCTGGCGCCGC